>ULWX01029611.1_pt1 | contig 37444 bp, 40 predicted proteins | sample 1960851 | NCBI WGS metagenome assembly ULWX01 (sample SAMEA4835826, study PRJEB28245) | human gut metagenome | biome: gut microbiome; material: fecal sample | place: Denmark | collected 2008 | reverse complement strand
ATCCTACGGCGCAATGCGTGAGCAATTCGGAGTACACGAACGCCAATTTCAGCACGTCAAAGGGCTGGTATTGGTGGCTTCGTACGCCTCTTTCGTCGAGCGCCTGCGGCGTCCGCGGCGTCGTTTCGGACGGCTCTTTGGACTACAACTACGCGTGCGGCGGCAGCGCTGGCGTTCGCCCGCTTTGTAATCTTAAATCTTCTATCTTGGTATCTGACAGCCCGAACAGCGACGGAAATTATACGGTAATCTACAATTCCGCGCCTTCCGCGCCGCCCAGCATTACCGCGCCAGCAACGTGTTACAGCGGGCAGAACATCAACATTTCTTGCGCGGCGGCGACCGATCCGGACGGCGACGCGCTGACCTATTGTTTCGAGCGCTCATACAACAGCGGCGCGTGGACACAGGTTCAAGCGTCCGCAAGCAGGACGTTCACGGAAGCGGTATCGACCGCGTGGAACACGTTGAAATACCGCGTCCGCGCGAAGGACAGCTACGGCAATTATTCCGCGTACACCACAAGCGGAGATATTGCAGTAATCCATAACCAGCCGCCCGTGATTTCCGGCAGTAATGCCGATCTTGGGATCAAGCGCGCCGATTTCACCTATCAATACAGCGTAACCGATCCGGACGGCGACACGGTGAACGTTGTTGAAAAGATCGACGGAAAGACAATCGCGACGAAGAACGCGATCGCGCTGGGCGCGACGCAGACGCTTTCCGTTTCCGGAAATACCTTCACGGCGCTTACGAACGCAAAGCACACGATCACGATTACGGCGACCGACAGCGCAGGAAATAGCGCCGTCCGGACGCTGACGTTCACAAAGTCGATTGCGGGCTTCGTTATCACGCTTTCAGCGCCGCTGGAAGGCAACAGCCAGCCGACACGCGCGAATATCAAGGTAACGCGAGATATTCCGGCGGGCGGCACGTTCAAGGTTGAAGCGACGAACAATCCGTTTGACGCTTCCCCCGTTTGGGAGGATTGCACGAACGCGGTTGTTCAAGGCGTTGCACACGTTTTCACAAATAAGATCAACACGGCGGCACAGTACGGAATGAATATCCGCGTAACCGTCCAGCGCGGCGACGCGCTGACCGCTTGCTGGGTATCGGGGATCGGGGGGAATTTTGAATGAGCGTAATTCACAAGAAGAGCAACGGCGGAGCTTCCACCGAAATTGAAAAAGAGGTTCGGGAAGTCAAAGCGGCGGGAGAGCAAACCGCCGCTTTGCTTGCCCTATCCTTCAAAGCGCAGATCGTGCAGGATCGCGCCGCCGGAACGAACGTCATTTCCGACGCGGCGATCCTGCAATCGGCGGAAGTGATCGAATACGACGAATACGCCGACAATCACGCTTACAACACCGTCGGCGAAATCATCAAGCACAACGGGCGGTATTACGAGATCAAAGCGGCGCACACGTCGAACGCGGCGGCTTATCCCGTTGAAACCACCTTCGCGTACTATCGCTTGATCGAGCTTTCCGCGACCGGAACGCTTGACGATCCGATCCCGTATCCGGAAACGGCGGGGATCGTCGTTAATGTCGTTTCCGGCTTGTATTACAGCTACAAAGGCGCGGTATACCTTGCAAAAGCAGATATGCCGAATTGCGTTTATCCGCCGGACACGGCGGGCTTGTGGCAATGGGAAAAAGTAACCTAACGGGAAGGAGGATCAACGATGGACACTTTCACAACGGTTCTTTCCGTCTTTTCTACCGTATGCGCTATCGTGTTCGGCTATATCGCTTTTGTTCGTAACAGGGACAAGGACAAGGAAAGCAATGTGAAGCACGACGCGACCGTTTTAACCGAGATCGGATACATCAAGGCGAACACGGACGAAATCAAGGCGGAGCAGAAGGAACAGCGAAAGACGAATACGGAGTTCGTAACGCGCTTGACCGACGTTGAAGCGTCGGCGAAACAGGCACACAAGCGGCTTGACCACATCGAAAAACGAATGGATCAAGCAGAGTAACACCAGCGACGGCGGGGGCTTCCCCGCCGCTTCTTCATTGCAAAGGAGGGTTCAGCAATGAGCAATAGCAAACTTATTTCGTGTACGCTGATTTCACCGAACAAGAACAGCCCACGAAATCACAAGATCGACACGATCACAATTCATTGCGTCGTCGGGCAATGTTCCGCCGAGAGGATCGGCGAAATCTTCAAGCCGACTTCGCGACAGGCAAGTTCAAACTACGGGATCGGCTACGACGGGCGGATCGGGCTTTACGTCGATGAAGCCGATCGTTCGTGGTGCAGTTCTTCGGCGGCGAACGATAACCGCGCAATCACGATCGAGGTTGCAAGCGACACAAAGCACCCATACGCCGTAAACGATAAAGCATACGCGGCGCTTCTTGATCTTGTCGAAGATATTTGCCGCCGGAACGGGATCAAAAAGCTGGTATGGAGTACAAGCAAGGACGACCGCGTAAACCACAAGAACGGGTGCAATATGACCGTTCACAGGGATTACGCGAACAAGGCTTGCCCCGGCGATTATCTGTATAACCGACACGGCGAGATCGCGGCGGAGGTAAACAGGCGGCTGGGCGTTCCGGCGGTGGAACAGAAGTCGGAGCAGAAGCCGCAGGGCGACGCGAAGAACCTTTACCGCGTCCAGCTTGGAGCGTTTGAGAAGAAGGACAACGCAACAGCGTTCGCGGCGAAGCTGAAAAAGGAAGGCTTCGATACGTACATCGTGCAGATCGGCAAGTATTACAAGGTTCAAGTGGGCGCGTTCGGCGTCAAGAAGAACGCGGAAGCTATGCTGGAGAAGTTGAAGAAGGCGGGACACGACGACGCTTTCATTACCTATTCCGGCACGTCCGGCGGGACATCGGAGCGGAAGATCAAAACGGGAAGCAAAGTGCGCGTGAAAGCGGGCGCGAAAACCTATTCCGGCGGAAGCCTTGCTTCCTTCGTCTATTCCCGCGATCACATCGTCAAAGAGCTTTCCGGAAAGCGCGCCGTGATTACCTACGGCGGAACGGTTGTCGCGGCGGTGAACGTCGATGATCTAACGCTTGTTTAACACATGCACAACGCACGGTATGCGTTACACAACGCGCGCCGTGCGTTAATTGCGCTATGTGAAAGGGGGACGCAATGAAAATCAAATCTTCGAGCGGGAAGCGGGCGGCGAAGCGCCGCTTCTTCAAGGCTGACGAACGCTTCGCAACGAAAGCCGTTATTGTGATCGCAATTACAACGGCGGCTTTCATCGTCGCGCAGTACGTTTCATTCCTTATCACGCGGCAGGAACAAACCGTTCTGATCGAATGGTATTTCCGCGCCGTCGTGATTGAATGCGGCGTAATGATGATGAAGCGTCTTGCCGAAGTAATCGTCGGCAGGATCAAGAAAAAAGAAAAAATCGACATAACAGAAAGCGAGGATACAAACAATGACTATTGATCTTACCAGCATTGCAAACGCCGTGATCGCTCTTATCGCGGCTATTATTACCGCCTTCGTGATCCCGTGGATCAGAAGCAAGACGACCGCCGCACAGTTTGAGAAAATCAAACTGTGGGTAACGGTTGCCGTCGAAGCCGCCGAACAGCTTTACACCGGAAGCGGCAGGGGCGCAGAGAAGAAAGCATACGTTGTTGAATTTCTGAATAGCAAGGGCTTCAAGATCGACGCGGAAACGCTGGATAAACTGATCGAAGCCGCCGTCTTTAATCTTCCGGACTACTTCACTATTTCCGGCATTCCGGCGGATACCGACAGCAACAAAGAGTAATTGACCGCGCGGCGGATCGCGCTTCCCCTTTCAGCCTTCCGCCGCATAAAGAACAATCCCCCGTGCGGGCTTTCGAGCCTTGCACGGGGGATTTTTTTTGTTTGGTTCATTCCTTCGGCGGTTCGACCGACGCTTCCGACGGCGCGGCGGTTTTTCCTTTAATGAGTTGATACAGCTTCTTACAGCCGACCGCAATTCCCTTGAATAGATAGTAATAAATCTTGTAAAACGCCCACAAGAAGAAGTACAGACACCAGCCCGCGCCGATAATCATATACCACATCAAATAGAACATTCCGGCGAAGAGCATAGCGAAGCACCACAACGGCGCGTTTCGCTTATTCACACGCACACCGAAGCCCAGCCGGAAACCGGACATCTTCTTCAATGTCTTTGTAAAGCTGACGAACATTAGAGCAAATCCCCCTTCTTAAATGTAAATTTTCAAGGCAGAATTCGCCCATTCTGACCTTTAACACAATTATACGCCCGTCATGCGCTAAAATCAAGAATAAAGCGGAATATTTACACACCGTTTGCAAATAATCAGAATGAAGAGGGATCGCGGCGGAAATGAAGATATACGATTACAACGGCAAAAAGAACATTTGCGGCGACCGATTGCGCGAAGCGCGCGTCGTCCGGCGGCTACGGCAAGAGGATTTAGCCGCACAAATACAGTTGAAAGGGATCAACATGGAGCGGGACAGCATAAGCCGAATTGAAATCGGTACGCGCTTCGTATCCGACTTTGAATTGAAGATATTTGCGGAAGTGCTGGGCGTTTCGGTGCAATGGCTTTTAGGCATAGACGAATGACGGCGGCGGGGTGATCCCTTCGCCGCTTATTTTTTTCTGCTTTTTTCGCAAAAGCTATTGACATATACGCACGTATATAGTATAATAATAGACAGAAAGGAGGTTAAGACGTTGAGCAAGAAAAAGCAAAAGAAAAGCGGCAATAAGAAAGACCAGCCAGCAAGCACAATCAATCTTATTACCGCGATCGTAAACCTTGTAATTGCAATTCTTCTTCTGATAGAAAAGCTGACAAGGTAACGGGCAGGGGGAGAAATCCCCCTTGCCTTGATAAGTATAACACAAAAAACGCTTAACGTCAATGGAGCATGGATACAGCGATTTATATTCTTGTGGCGATTAGCATTGCTTTGTCGATCGTTGCTATCGTCTTATCCTTGAAGCGGAGGAAGTAACAAAATGAACGAAAAGGACTATTCAGCGCAAAAGAAACACATTCGGACGCATTACGCCCGCTTCCCGCTTGATCTTCGTCCGGAAGTGCTGGAGGAATTCAAAAAGGCTTGCGCGGACAACGGGACAACGCCGACAACGGAAATCAAGAAGTTTATTGCGGCGTATTGCGAAGCGGCGCGGGATAAGTAACTATCGGCAGGGGCGGCAGAAATGCCGCCCTTTTGTCATATTCGGAAGCTGGAGGAAGGAAGAATGCACAAACACTTGACTTGGACAGACCGCCTAAAAATCGAAAAAGGCTTGAAAGAGGGCTTGAAGCCTTGCGCGATTGCCGACCGTCTGCACGTCCACAATACAACGATATACAGGGAGTTGAAGCGCGGACGCTATACGCATTTGAATTCCGACTTGACGACCGAAGAACGCTATTCACCGGAGATCGCGCAACAGCGCTATGAAGAGAACCTAAAAGCCAAAGGCGGCGAATTGAAGATCGGCAACGATTACGAATTGTCAGCTTTTATTGAAAAGAAGATCGGCAAAGAAGGCTATTCCCCCGCCGCCGTCGTCGGAGAAATCAAGCGGCTGGGGCTGACCTTCAAAACGGAGATCAGCGAAAAGACGATCTATAATTACATCGACAAAGGCATATTCTACGGGATCAGCCGCGAGAGCTTGCCGGAACACGGGGAGCGGAAGCGGAAGTATGACAAGGTAGAGCGGAAGAAAGCCGCCCGCGCGCCGCAGGGCGAAAGCATAGAGGAACGCCCGCAGGAAATCAACGATCGGCAGACCTTCGGACATTGGGAAGGCGATTGCGTATGCGGGAAGAAGCGGACGAAGGAAACCTTGTTCGTTCTTTCGGAGCGCTTGACGCGGAACGAAATTATTATCAAAATGCCGGATCAGACCGCCGCCAGCGTCGTGGCGGCGCTGAACAAATTAGAACGCCGCTTCGGGAAGAAGTTTTCACAGATATTCAAAAGCATTACGTTTGACAACGGATCGGAATTTATGGATTGCGCCGGAATTGAAAAATCCATCTACGGCAAAGACCGGAAGCGCACGAAGGTTTACTATTGCCACCCGTACAGCGCATACGAACGCGGCACGAACGAGAACATAAACAAAATGATACGGCGGTTCTTGCCGAAAGGAACAGACTTCCGGAAAGTAACCGCCGCATATATTCAGCGCGTCGAAACGTGGATCAACAATTACCCGCGCGAGATTTTAGGCTTTGAAACGTCCGGATCGCTCTTTGAAAGATACGTCGCCGAAGCCGCTTGAAGCCTTCTGAAAAAATATTTTAGTTTTTTCTGCTTTTACTCTTGACTTTTGCGCAGCTGAGCATTAAATCTTCTGTCCGTGCAGCCAGTCGAGAGCGTCGGAGAGCGTGCCGAGACTGTCAATAAGCCCGAGCTGCACAGCCTCACTGCCATAGATAACACTGCCGACATCGTTTGCAAGCTCATCGGTGTTTGTCATAAGGCGCAGATAGTCCTCCCGGCTGATGTTTGAGTGCTCAGTCACGAAGCTGACTATCCGTTCCTGTATGCGTGAAAAGTAATTATAGGTCTGCGGCACACCAATGACGACGCCGTTTACCCGCACGGGGTGAATCGTCATCGCGGCGGAGGGGGCAATGAGGCTCCGCTCTGCCGCCACCGCGAGAGGCACACCGATAGAGTGCCCGCCGCCGAGCACGAGAGAGACTGTCGGCTTTTTCATCCCGGCGATAAGCTCCGCCATGGCAAGCCCGGCCTCCACATCTCCGCCCATGGTGTTGAGAAGAATAAGCAGGCCATCGATCTCCGGCGATTCCTCCACTGCCGCGATAAGCGGCAGTATATGCTCATATTTCGTGGTTTTCGCGTCCTCGGGCAAAAGCTGGTGCCCCTCGATCTGGCCGACGATAGTCAGGCAGTGGATGCTGCCCTGACTGCTGCTGCCAAGCTCTTTAATCTCGTCCAAAATATCACCTCGTGGATATTCTGCCCGCTTATTCCACGAAAAAATCAGCCGGAGCAAAAGCTCCGGCTGAAAGCTCAAATATTATCTTTTATACGCCGCAAGCACGCCCTTATAGGTCATGTAGCAGTCGAATTTGGAGACGACCTCAAACGGCGCGTGCATGCTCAGCACGGGGACGCCAGCGTCGATAGTGTCGATATTGCGGTTGCCCATGAACTTTGCGATGGTGCCGCCGCCGCCCTGATCGACCTTGCCAAGCTCCGCCATCTGCCAGACAACACCGTCCTTCTCGAAGATGCGGCGCAGATAGCCCACAAGCTCGGCGGAGGCGTCATTAGTGTCGGACTTGCCGCGCGCGCCGGTGAACTTGCAGATGCCCATGCCATAGTTTATCTTCGCGGCGCTGCGCTTCTCGCAGACCTCGGGATAGAGCGGGTCATATGCGTTGCACACATCGGCGGAGATGCAGAAGCTCTTCTCCATGCAGCGGCGCAGCTCCACGCCCTGGGCGGCGCAGAGGTCGGCCATGAAGCAGTCAAACGCGGCGCTCTGCATACCGCTGACACCGACGGAGCCTATCTCCTCCTTGTCGGCGAGGATGCAGACGCAGGTCTTCTCGGGTTCTTCAACGTCCATGATGGCCTTCAGCTCGGCATAGGCGCAGACCCTGTCGTCATGGCCGTAGCCGCCGATGAGGGAGCGGTCAAGACCGATCTCGCACACATCAAAGGCCGGCACAGCAGTAAGCTCCGCGGAGAGGAAGTCCTCCTCGGTGATGCCGTACATGTCGTAGAGGATGCTCATCACGGCGAGCTTCACTCTGTCGCTGCCGTCGTCGGCATAGGGGGTGCTGCCGATGAGGATGTTCAGGCCCTCGCCGGTGATGCCCTCGGCCATGGTCTTTTTCATCTGGTCCTGTGCAAGGTGGGGCAGCAGGTCGGTGATGACAAACTTCGGCTCGTCCTTCTCTCGGCCGATGGAAACCTGCACGGTCTCCCCGGTCTTGAGGGCGACAACGCCGTGCAGCTCCAGCGGGATAGTGACCCACTGGTATTTCTTTATGCCGCCGTAGTAATGGGTCTTGAAAAAGCACAGCTCGTCAGACTCATAGGCACTGATCTGCTTGAGGTCGAGGCGCGGCGCGTCAACATGGGCGCCGGCAATGACCGCGCCCTCGCTCAGGGGCTTTTTGCCCATGACGGCGAGCATCAGGGCCTTGCCGCGGTTGTTCTTATAGACCTTCATCCCGGCAGAGAGAGCCATGCCGGGCTTATACTCCACAAAGCCCACCTTCTCGGCAAGCTCAATGGCAAGGTCAACGGCCTCCCGCTCGGTGCGGGCGTCGTTGAGATAGCTCATGTAGCCCTTGGAGTAGTCCTCAACGGCGATGCGCTCATCGGTGTCAATAAGGTCATAGCCGTTTTTCTGCTGATAGAACAGCTTGTTTCTCAGTTCATCCATTTTGTAAAACCTCCTGAATTATACGGTTAAAACCGTTTGTAAACTCCGCTCTGTCGGAGTTGTTTTTGATGACAAAATCGCAGTTTTCGGCAAAATAGCTGTCTGGCTTCTGCGCGTCTACGCGCATGGTGGCGTATTCGCGGCTGATGCCGTCTCTCGCCATGATGCGCTGTATCCTAAGCTCCCTGTCCGCCGTGACAGCAATAGTCGCGGCGCATTTTTTGTTAACCCCGCTGCTTATAAGCTCAATAGCGTCAATTGCGGCAAGGAGACCCCCGGCCATTGCGTGCTGCCGCAAAAGCTCGGTCAGCGCGCGGTCAACATGCCGGTGGGTAATGGCGTTGAGGCTTAAAAGGGCCACGCTGTCGCTGAATACTATCCTGCCCAGCGCCTTTCTGTCCAATACTCCGTCCACGACAGCGCCTGGGAAATTAGCCTTTAGCTCCGTTATCATCGGCTCGTCGCTCTGCAAAAGCTCGTGATACAGCGCGTCGCAGTCGATTATCAGCGCCCCAAGCTTTTTAAGCTCATTGAGCGCCGTTGTCTTGCCGCAGCCCGTGCCGCCCGTGATGCCGATGACGGTCATATTCTCAACCAGCGCGTCCATAATCTCCGCTTCCGGCAGCGCACCCTGCCGCAGGATCTTATACGGTGTGGCAGCCATGTCGATAATCGTGGACTCCCGGCCGATGCCGCAAGGCCCGCCATCAATAACGGCAGATATCTTCCCGTCAAAATAATTCATGACATCTCCGGCGCATTTGGGGCTTGGCGCGCCGGAGGGGTTTGCAGAGGGAGCCGCAAACGGAAGCTTTGCCTCACGCAAAGCTTCAAGCGTCATCGGGTGATCGGGACAGCGCAGGCCGACGGTGTCTCCCCCGGCGCGGACTATTGCGGGAACGCAGTCCTTTGATTTTAATATAATCGTCAGCGGCCCCGGCCAAAAACGCTCTGCAAGTGCCATGGCCTGGGGTGGAACCTCCCGGCAGTAGAGCGCCATGTCCTCCGGCCCCGGAACCATTAATGACAAGGGCTTTACCTCTGGCCTGCCCTTGACCTCGTATATCTCCTTTACCGCCGCCTCGTTGAGTCCGTTGCCCGCAAGGCCGTATACCGTCTCCGTCGGCACGGCAACAAGCTGCCCCTGCCGAATAAGCTCGGCAGCACGGGCGATATCGCGGCTAATCAGCTCTGTTTTCATTTACGCCTCCGTGTGTGCGCTCAGCATCTCCGCCCGCTGGGCTGTGGTCAGCGCGTCGATAAGCGGGTCAAGGTCCCCGTTCATGATGGCGGCAATGTTGAAGTTCTTGTTGTCCCCGCTCAGGCGGTGGTCGGTCACGCGGTTTTGCGGGAAGTTATATGTGCGCACCCTGTCGCTCCTGTCGCCGGTGCCGATCTGGCTCTTGCGCTCGGCGGCGACGGCGGCGTTCTGCTTCGCCCGCTCCGCCTCATAGAGCTTGGAGCGGAGAATCTGCATGGCTCTGTCCTTATTTTTATACTGGCTGCGCTCGTCCTGACACTCCACCACCGTACCCGTGGGCAGGTGGGTTATGCGGATGGCGCTCTCTGTCTTGTTGACGTGCTGCCCGCCAGCGCCGGAGGAGCGGTAGGTATCGATCTTGAGGTCGTTCATATCTAACTTGAAGTCGACCTCCTCGACCTCCGGCAGCACGGCGACCGTTGCGGCGGAGGTGTGTATCCTCCCGCCGGACTCCGTCACCGGGACGCGCTGGACGCGGTGCCCTCCTGCCTCGAATTTGAGCCGGGAATACGCCCCCTCGCCCTCGACAACAAAGCTTATCTCCTTTATGCCGCCAAGCTCCGTCTCGCTCACATTGGCGACCTCTATCTTCCAGCCCTTGGATTCGGCGTAGAGCGAATACATCCTGAACAGATCCGCCGCGAAGAGCATCCCCTCCTCGCCGCCGACGCCGCCGCGAATCTCCATGATGACGTTCTTGCTGTCGTTTGGGTCTTTGGGGATAAGCAGGAGCTTTATCTGCTCCTCAAGCTGCTCGCGCCGCGCCTTCGCCTCGCGGTATTCCTCCTGCGCAAGCTCGCGCAGCTCCTCATCCTCCATAAGCTCAAGGGCGGCTTCCATGTCTGCCTCGGCCTGCTCATAGGCGTTGTACGCCTCCACAATGGGCGCAAGCTCCCTGCTCTGCCGCTCACAGCGCGCGAAAGCGGCGGGGTCAGAATAAGTCCCCGGCTCCTCCATGCGGCGGCACAGCTCAAGATATTGATTTCTAAGCAGGTTCAGCTTCTCAAACATGGTTCTCTCTCCCAAAAAATCTTGGTACATAATACCACAATTTCTCTTGTATGTAAACATGAAAGCGGCGGGAGTTCCGCCGCTTTCTTTTACCATTCTATTTCTGTCTGACGCTTTATCAAAAGTCCATTATCCGCGCCGGAAAAGCTCTCCAAATATTCATCCGTGGGCTGATACAGCTCGCGCGTGATGCTCTTGCCGCTGACGCTCTCAACGATGATATAAGCTGTGCTTTTATCTGGTGTGTAGCTTTCTGGCACTTCATCGGCTGAGTATTCATTTTCATGGGCAAGGGCGCTTTCCCCGTCAAATTCGAGGATTTTCATGCTCTCTGGGCCGTCAATGACCTTGACATTGACTTTTACGCTGCTGCTGTCGGTTTTTGTCTCTCTGCCATCAGTATAGCTGCTATCCTCAGACATACTGGTGCTTGCGGTCTCTCCCGCGGTCTCTGCCGGGCATCTCATGCCTTGCCCGGTCTGGACATAAATCGCCCCGTCGCCGCTTTGATACACGGGGTTCATGAACAGCGTCCAGTTCCCCGGGCGGCGCTCCATATATAGCGTCAGCTCCTGCTCTATTTTTTCGCCGTTATCGGTGGTGGTGAAATGCGTGCTGCGGTCGGACGCGCCGTCATCGGCAGTAGTTTTGTAGTAGCTGCCCTCGGTGTCCTCCTGAAGGGTGAAGAAGCAGCGGATGCCCTCAAGCCCTGTAAACTCCGTACCCTCAGCGTAAATTCTGTCCTCGGGAAATGGCATGTCCAAATGCTCATTTGTTATAAATACACCCACCAATTTGTCGGGCACAGTGTTCTCCGCCGCGCTGTCGATTTTCAGCACTCCCGCCGCGCCCAGCGCGAAGAAGAGCGCCAGAACGGGAATAAATATCAGCAGTATTTTCTTAGTTTTCATCGCCGCCCTCCAGTTCTCCGTCAAATTTTAAGATGTCCCCCACATCGCATTCGAGGTAGTAGCAGATTTTGTTTATCGTCCCGAAGCGGACGCCCTTAGCCTTGCCGCTGCGCAGGATGGAGAGGTTCGCCTCGGTAATGCCGATTTTAGCGCATAGCTCCTTGGAGGTCATGCCCCGCTCACGCAGCAGCTCATCAAGGCAGATTCTTATTGCCATTGCCCCACCTCAGACGAACATATCGTTCTCGTCACGCAGCTGCTTGTTATCCGCGATGAGTCTGCTCAAAAGCAGCGCCGCCAGCGTGAAGGCGAGGCTTCCCACCATGATGACAACATGGGTATTGACCGAGCCTGTAATGCCCGCAAATGCTACGCGGCAAAGGTTGTATTCCGGTATCGCCGCCGCGGAGACATACAGCGCCGTTTTTGCGCGTGCCGCCAGCCTTTCAGCCGCCTGCACCGTCTCCGCGCTCATGTCAGTTGAGAGCGTATCTATTAGCACAATTCCGGCAGATGCAACCAGCAGGTCAAAAACATATGGCACAGCGCAGATGATGAACGAAACCGCCTCTGCAAAGACAGCCGCCCCGCTCTGTGCAGCGGCGATAGCAGCGCAGAGCCCGCCGACTTCGGAGAACGCGAGGCCGAACTCAAACGCCACGCACAGGGCGTACACCGCCCCCTTCATACAGCGCAGAAGCCGCTTCTCCCCGTCCCCGGCGATATATCGCAGAAGCCGGAACACCGCCCACATGACGATAACGGACCATATCACGCCGCCTATCACTGCCCGCTTCATCGGCAGCATGACCGCTCCGCCGCCGGGCACGAGCGTTTCGGCAAACGCACCGTCCGCCATCGCCCAAAGACCGATAAAAAGGCACAGGGACATAAGCCACAGGGCAGCGTTCTCCGCCCGTCTCCCCTGCTTGCCCATATTTCTCAGAGCAAAAAAGGCCGGAATCAAGGCCACCGCGCCCCAAAGCAAAGCAGCAAAAGCACTGCCGATTTTTCCGCCTGCGAACAGCAGGCGCATAAGCGCACCTATCTGCGCAAACGGGAAGCCAAACACCGCCATATAAAACTGCGGATATATGCTGCCCGCAACAGCCGCCGCGATAAGCAGGATTTGAGTCACAGTCAGCGTTATTATTGCGCGCCTGCTCATCTCCCCACCTCCAAATTATTGTTTTGCGATAATTATTATAGCAGAAAATTATTGTTTGTCAATAATTTTAGCCGGGATTTTTGAAAAATCCCGGCTTCTTTGAAAACAGATTTTATTGTCCAAGATATGCCTTTTTGACGGCCTCGTTCTGCAAAAGCTCCATTCCGGGGCCGGAGAGGGTTATTCTGCCCGTCTCCATGACATAACCGTAATCTGCGGTCTTGAGCGCCATGTTGGCGTTTTGCTCAATGAGCAGAATTGTAACGCCGCGCTTGTTTATCTCTTTTATTATGCTGAAAATGTCCCGCACGACGAGCGGCGCAAGGCCGAGGGACGGCTCATCCATCATCATGAGCTTCGGGCGGCTCATCAGCGCCCTGCCCACGGCGAGCATCTGCTGCTCACCGCCGGAGAGCGTGCCCGCAAGCTGCCAGGAGCGCTCCTTGAGGCGGGGGAAGAGGTCGAACACCCAGTCGATATCCGCGCTGAGGTCATCCTTGCGCAGATACGCGCCGATTTTAATGTTTTCAAGCACCGTCAGATCCGCGAACACACGCCGCCCCTCGGGCACGAGGGTCACGCCCTTGGAGACTATGCGCGTGGTGTCAAGGCCGGTCAGCTCCTCGCCGTTAAAGGCGATAGACCCGCCCGCAGGCTTTACAAGCCCCGCAATGGCCTTGAGCGTTGTTGATTTACCGGCGCCGTTTGCGCCGATGAGGGTGACGATTTTGCCCTCCTCCACGCTGAAGGAGATGTTCTTAACGGCCTCAATGCCGCCGTAATTGACCTGCAAGTCCTTAACAGTAAGTATTTCACTCATCGTCGCTCACCCCCAGATAGGCGTCTATGACCTTCTGGTCATTCTGTACGACGCTCGGCACGCCCTCGGAAATGAGGCGGCCGAAGTCGATGACATAGATATAATCGGAGATATTCATAACAAGGTCCATATGGTGCTCAACAAGGAAAACCGTGAGCTTGTGCTTGTCGCGTATCTCCTTGATAAACTCCGACAGCTCAAGAGTCTCCTGCGGGTTCATACCGGCCGCCGGTTCGTCCAGCAGCAGAAGGCGCGGCTCAGTCGCGAGCGCACGGGCGATTTCAAGCCGGCGCTGGAGGCCGTAAGGGAGGCTTGTTGCTATCTCGTCCTTATACTTATCAAGCCCCTGCTCCTCCAAAAGCGCCATTGTCTCCTCGCGCATGCGCTTTTCGTCGGCCTTGTTCGTGTGGAACGCGGCGGAGAAATAGCCGCTCTTGCTGCGCATATGCTTTGCGATAAGGACATTGCCAAAAACGGTCATGCTCTTCCAGAGGCGGATGTTCTGGAAGGTGCGGGCAATGCCGAGCTTGGTTATCTCGTCAGGCGTGGGATTGATGACGCTCTGCCCGGCGTACAGCTCCGCGTTCTCCCCGGCGTACTCCTTTTTCATTTTGCCCTTGGGAGTTGCGCGCACAATGGGCTTGCCTTCAAACTCGACAAGGCCGTTTGTCGGCTGGTACACACCGGTGACGCAGTTGAAGGCCGTGGTCTTACCCGCGCCGTTTGGGCCGATAAGGGAGCAAATCTCCCCCTCTTTGACAGTCAGGTTGAGGTTGTTTACGGCCACGACGCCGCCAAACTGCATTGTGACGTTTTCAATTTTCAGCACAACGGGTTTATTCATTTGCCGCAGCCTCCTTTGCTTTTAGCTTTTTCGCTCTGGCCTTTGCCTTCCACCCGGCGATCACCTCCGGCAGCTCACGGCTGCCCATGATGCCCTTGCGGAAGAAGAGGACAACGATCATGATAACAATGGAGAACACGACCATGCGGAAGCCGTTGCGCAGCAGCGGCACCTTGAACGCGCCGATATAAGTCTCCGCGTCGAGAAAGCGCAGCCACCACTCGGAGCAGGCGACGTACAGAAGCGTCGCTATAACGCTGCCGGAGATGGAGCCGATGCCGCCGATGACGACGATGAGCAGGATCTCATAGGTCATTGTGGAGGTGAACACCCTTGCCTGAGCGTTGGCCACATACATGGCAAAGAGCGCGCCGCCCACACCGGCAAAGAAGGAGCTGGTAACAAATGAGAGCATCTTGTGCTTTGCGAGATTAATGCCCATGGCCTCCGCCGCCACCTCGTCGTCACGGATAGCCTTGAAGGCGCGGCCATAGGTGGAGTTGACAAGCAGGACAATGAGGACAATACACAGCACCGCGAGCAGGATGGGCACAAAGGTTGAGAGATACAGCACTGTGCCGCCCGTGGCGTTTTTGATGTTGAAGCTTGTGAATGTCGGGAAGCTCTTTATCATGTTCGCGCCGTTGGTGACGGGACCGAGCTTCTGCCACTGGAAAATAGCGCGGATGATCTCCGCAAAGCCGAGGGTCGCGATAGCGAGGTAATCGCTCTTGAGGCGCAATACAGGCAGCCCGATAAGCCATGCGAAGAGCGCCGCAACACAGCCCGCCAAGATAAGCGCAACGAGCACACCCAGAACCATGCTCACAGCGCCGCCCGCCCCGGCAGTGCCGAAAAGCTTTCCAAACAGGTCTTGCAGGGAGAACTTAACAGCCGAGCCGCCGTAGAGGTAATAGACCTGATCCTTCGCGGCGACGGGGACGGTCAGAATAGCATAGGTATACGCGCCGAGGAGCATGAAGCCCGCCTGACCGAGGGAGAAAAGCCCCGTAAAGCCGTTGAGCAGGTTCATGGACACCGCGACCAGCGAGTACACCGCCGCTTTTTTCAAAACGGTGAAAAGCTGACTAGTGGGCTTGAGGACATTGGGAACGCTCGGGAAAATGAGCGTGAGGTTTTCAAGCAGGAGGATAAGCAGCAGCCCCCCGGCAATCCACAGCCAAGCGCGGAGGCTGGTTTTTTTGCTGTCATTTTTTATCATTATGCACGCCTCCTCAGACCTTATCCGTGGCCTTTTCGCCGAAGAGGCCGGTGGGCTTAAAGACAAGGATTATAATAAGCAGGGCAAACGTGAACGCGTCGGAGAAAACCGTATAGTCCGTGCTCTTTATGAGGTTTTCGCAGATGCCGATGATAAACGCGCCGATAACCGCACCAGGGACGGAGCCGATGCCGCCGAACACCGCCGCGACAAAGGCCTTCAGTCCGGGCAGGGCGCCCGCCGTCGGCGTCACCGCGGGATAGCAGGTGAAGTACAGCACGGAGCCGATAGCCGCGAGGGCGGAGCCTATAACGAAGGTCACAGAGATGACCTTGTTTATCTCAATGCCCATGAGCCGCGCGGTCTCAAAATCGCGGGAGACGGCGCGCATGGCCATGCCTATCTTGGTGTGGTTAATAAGCTGCGTCAGGGCTATAACGAGCAGCACCACCAGCACGGGGGTTATGAGCACGACAAGCTTTGTGGGCGTGCCCGCGATATCAACTGTCTTTGCAAGCCAGGAGATAGTCGGGTAGGTCATGGGCTGGCCGCCGGTTATGTACGTCGCGGTGTTCTGCAAAAAGTAGCTCACACCGATGGCGGAGATCATGACGGACATTCTCGGCGCACTGCGCAGAGGCTTATAGGCAAGCCGCTCGATGCAAAAGCCCAAAACCACCGTCAAAATAAGCACCAGCGGCAGCGCGATATACAGCGGCATAGTCGCCGCAAAGTAAATGCCCATCAGGCCCGCGACCATGAACACATCGCCGTGGGCGAAGTTGATAAGACGCAGTATGCCGTAGACCATGGTGTAGCCTATGGCGATAAGCGCGTATTGTCCGCCGACCGCAATACCGGAGAGCAGGACGGAAATCATATATTCCACGAGGTTTTCCTCCCAACATAATAGTAGGATGCCTTGAAAAAAGCCGCCGTACAAAGCGTCATTTTCAGCGCCGCGGCGCTTTTCAAGACACCCTCGGCCGTTTTTTGTATTCCCGCAAGCTGTTTACAAAACCGCGTTTTGGCGGGGCTTAGCCCCGCCAAACACAGTTATGCTAATGTTAGTTTGCCTTATCAGCCTGCGGAGCCGGTCTGCTGAGTCTCGAGCACCCACACACCGTTTGCGTTGTCGGAGGTCTTGATGAACGCGGTGTCGCGGATAGCGTCGCCAATGTCATTGAAGGCGATAGCGCCGGACACGCCGTCAAGAGTGACGCCGGGCAGGGCTGCCTTGACAGCGCCGGAATCGACAGAGCCTGCGGCCTTGAGAGCCTCGAGCGCAACATAATATGCGTCGTAGCCCATTGCGGTGACAGCGGCTATGGTGTCATTGCCGCCGTTGGCGTCCTTGGCAGCGGAGTTGGTGTTGATGTAGTTCTTGATGCCCTCGTCAAAGGCAGGTGCGCCGCCCTCCTGATAGAAGGTGGAGACATAGAGCTGAACATCGGTATCCTTTGCAGCGGCGAGAACCATGTTGTCATCAAGAGTATCGGAGCCGAGGATGGGGATGTCAATGTCGAGAGATGCCGCCTGAGAGATGATCTGGGTGGCGTACGCGATGGAGACAGGAGTGAAGATAACGTCAGCGCCCTCGCTCTTGGCCTTGTTAAGGTAGGAGGCGAAGTCAGAGTTGTTGGTGGGGTAAGAGTCAGTGATGACCTTGCCGCCGGCCGCTTCAAAAATCTGAGTGAAGAAGCTTATGAGGCCCTGGTCATACTCGTTGCCGTTCTCGCCGAGGCAGTAGGCAACCTTGGCGTCAAACTTCTCAAGGGCGAAGTTTGCAAGGACATTGGCCTGGAAATCATCCAGGAAGCAGATGCGGAAGTAGTAATCGTTGCCCGCGGTGACGTTGGGGTTGGTGCAGGTGACGCCGACTGCGGCGAGGTTGGCCTCCTCAAACTTGGGGCCACCGGCCATGGAGACGCCGGAGCCGTAAGACCCGAGAACGATGGAAACACCCTTGCTCACGAGGTCGGAAGCTGCGGACGGGGCCTTATCGGAGGAGGAGCCGTTGTCGGAGAGGACAAGCTCAACCTTGTAGGTCTCGCCGTTAATGTCAACGGTCGGAGTCTCGGAGTTTGCAAACTGCATGCCGAGGACTTCCTTCTTGCCGCCGGAGGCAGAGTCGCCGGTGGTGGGCTCGAACACGCCAATCTTGACGACCTTCTCGCCGCTGGCGGCGGGGGCCTCAGCATCGGCGGGAGCGTCAGAAGCTGCGGGTGCGGAGCTGCCGCAGGCGCACAGCGCCAGAACCATAATAAGCGCGAGGATAAGTGCTAAAAACTTTTTCATTTTAATTCCTCCCATTTTGCCGGGTAGTGTCCGCGTTCTGCGGACAGATGTTTTTATCCGGCGATACTTTGATTATGAACTAATTAAAGCGAAAAAGCAACTGTGCTTTTTTTGCAATTTTTTACAGTTAGTTAAAATTTTATTGGTGATTATCCACAATAAACGGGCTTTTTTTCCAGTCCTCGCCGCCGCTTCTCGTCTGTTCTGCCGTAAAGCCCAGCACAAACAGGTCATGCGCCGATGCGCTGACCGCGAACACCTGATTGCAGCGCCCGTCGAGCTCTCTGACCGAAGCGGGCTTTGTGAGCACGGGGACCGCCGTTTTCCCGGACATTTCCCGCAACAGCTCGCAGCCTTTTCTGCTCGCCGCCAGGACCCTTGCATAGGGCGGTATTCCCTCCCCCATTCCGGCGCTCACGCCCAAGCAGGCGCACAGCAGCATCCGCCGAAGGCGCGAGAGCGCAAAGCGCTTTGTCTTCGCTGCGGCAAGAACTCCATCCACCGTCGGCTCACGCTTTGCGGCAGCGTAAAGCCGCGCGCCCGCTCCGTCGGCGCTGTCCGGCAGGCTGAGGAAGTTATCCTTTTCAAGCATCCGCAGGCGGGAAAGGAGCGCCGCGTCAAAAAGCTCCGTCTCCGAATGGATGCGCCCGAACTCCGTCTCCCGGCGGAAAACCTCAGCGGCACTTTTGGGCAGAAACGCGTCAATGCTCTCCCCTCGGCGCAGGCGCTTTCTCAGCTCCATGGCCGAGGGCTGCTCCCCGTCCGCCTTATCGTGCCCGCTGCCGCTGCGCAGTACGGTATACGGCTGCATACTTAGCCCCAGCGTGTTTATGGCCTTGAGATACTCAATGGCGAGGATGTTGTTCGGGCGCTCCAGCACATTTGCCCCTTCGCCCAGCGTCTTTTCGGCGGCAAGCTGCCGCGCGCGGGCAAAGCTCAGGCTCCCGTCTGCTGCCATGAGCGCCTTGACCTGCTCCGTGAAGCCCTCGCGGCATAAAAGCTCTGCCGCCGCCTGAAGCGGCTCAAGCTCCCCGGCCTCGCTGCCGAAGCTGATATAGTCCACCCCGAGCGCGCCCAGAAGCCCCACCGCGCCGCGCGCAAAGCCCTCAGCAGAGCTTAAACACCACGGCAGCGGCAGCTCAATCACAAGGTCAGCCCCGGAGCGGCAGGCGGCCTCCGCCCGCGCGTATTTGGAGAACATCGCCGCCTCCCCGCGCTGGACAAAGTCCCCGCTCATCACGCACACCACCGCGGCGTCAGTGTCCAGATTCTCCCTGCTTTGGGCGATATGATATTCATGCCCCTTGTGGAACGGGTTATATTCGCAGACAATTCCTATACTCTTCATATCTACTCCTAAAAAACACTTGCGTTTTAGTATTTTTGTATTAAAATAGATGTTGGTTATATTTTACTTAATCTAAAGTAAATTTACAATAGAAAGGGAAAAATTACATGAAGATTCTTGTTATCAACGCAGGCAGCTCCTCTCTCAAGTACCAGCTCATCGATATGGAGACAGAGAACGTGATGGCCAAGGGCCTTTGCGAGCGCATCGGCATTGATGGGCACCTCAAGCACACCCCGCTGGTTGGCGATAAGCCCGTTTTCAATGAGGACGTGCCCATGCCCACCCACGCGGAAGCTATTGCCGCCGTTATCGATAAGCTCACCAGCGCTGAGTACGGTGTTGTCGCCTCCATGAAGGAGATCGACGCTGTTGGTCACCGCGTGGTTCACGGCGGTGAGAAGTTTGCAAGCTCCGTGAAGATTGATGACGCTGTCATGGCCGCCATTGAAGAGTGCATTCCCTTTGCCCCCCTGCATAACCCCGCCAACATCACCGGCATCAACGCCTGCAAGGCTGTTATGGGTGATGTCCCCATGGTCGCTGTGTTCGATACCGCCTTCCATCAGACCATGCCCGGCAAGGCCTATATGTACGCTGTGCCCTATGAGTATTACCAGAATGACGGCATCCGCCGCTATGGCTTCCACGGCACCTCTCACCGCTATGTCTCCTCCCGCTGCGCAGAGCTCATGGGTAAGCCCATTGAAGAGCTGAAAATCATCTCCTGCCACATGGGCAACGGCTCCTCCATCTGCGCCATTGACGGCGGCAAGTGCCTTGACACCTCCATGGGCTTCACCCCGCTGGTCGGCCTGCCCATGGGCACCCGCTGCGGCGATCTGGACGCCGGCGTTATCCAGTTCATTATGAACAAGTACAATCTCAACATTGACGAGATGCTCAACATCCTCAACAAGAAGTCCGGCGTGCTGGGTGTTTCCGGCGTCTCCTCCGACTTCCGCGATCTCGACAATGCCGCCGCCGAGGGCAATGCGCGCGCCGCTCTCGCTCTTGACATGTTCCATTACTGGGTCGCCAAGGTCACCGGTTCCTACGCCGCCGCCATGAATGGCGTGGACGCGATTGTCTTCACCGCCGGCATCGGCGAGAACAGCAAGGCCACCCGCGCCGAGATCGTCAAGTACTTCGGCTATCTGGGCGTCAAGCTCGACGAGGAAGCCAACAGCAAGCGCGGCGAGGACGTCATGATCTCCACCGCCGACTCCAAGGTCAAGGTCTTTGTCATCCCCACCAATGAGGAGCTTGTCATCGCCCGCGACACCCGCGATATCGTCGGCTGATTTCCCTGAATTTACAATTACAGCCCGGTTCATTTGAACCGGGCTGTTTTTTATCTGACAGTGTATGTATTATTCCCCCGCCTCCGGCGGGGGAATAATACATACATAAACCGGTGTTTTTCAATCGAATTGTTCGGAAAGGTATATGCTCGCTTTTGATTGGATAAGTCTTGCGGCCTCGTCGGCGGGCTTGTCTCCGTTAAAGAGCGAGGCAGCCTCGCCCATTACAATGTCATATATCGCGCTGTCGTACTCGTATATTCCGTCCATTCCTCGCAGCAGCTCCCAGGCCTGTGCCTTGGTGTTCCCGTCCGTGTAATTAACAGGAATGTCAACGTTCCCATAGTCGTCAAATGTAAACAATGCCAAATCCGGGTGCCTTTGCATGTGTTCTATCCGCTTATCAAGGCGCACATCGATGTATTCCTCCACAGCGGGGATGCCGTCAACCTCAAAGGAATTTTCATTCACCTTTCCGTCAATGGAAACATTCTCGTTGAGATATTCATTGCTGAGCAGATACTCGAAAAACGCCCAGACCGCCTCCTTGTGCTCAGACGCGGAGGACATGGCATAGCGATCACACGGCAGCATTTTCGCAATGCTCCCGCTCTCCGGGAAGCCGGAGTTTACATAATTTCCGTGAAATACACCGTACATCTCGCCCAAAACCTCTGCCGGCCCGCTCTCGGAGTGGCAGAAAATCTGATTGCCGCTGTACGCACGCCCGCTGGAAATAATCTCATCCGCATCCTGTGGAAGCTGCGCCGCGTATTCAAGCAGGCGGATAAACTCCGCGCTGTCAAAATTGCAGCTTGCGCTGTCGTAGTCGATGAATTTATCGGAGTTGTAGCTGAGGACATCCCGCAAAAAGCTCTCCGGTGTGCCGCCGGTGGTGTCATACGCGCCGCGCTCCGCCGCGATGGTGAACATATCCTCCCAGCTTGCCGCGCCATGAACAAGCTCCCCGTTTGCATAGTATGTCCTTATATAAAAGGCAGGGATAATGCAGCACAGCTCTCCCCTCTCGTGCATGCACTGCGCCGCGCTCGGCAGAAGCGCGTCATAGGATATACTCTCCGATGCGTCAAAATACGGGCGCAGATCCTCAAACATCCCCTTGTAGGCATAGAGCTTCGCGGGCAGACCGTTCAGCTCAAAAATGTCCGGGCAGCTTCCGGAGAGGATATCCGCCAGCAGGTGCGTCATGCCGAGCGGCTCCGCGTCCGTGTCAAAGTCCGCATAGTTGATGTAGACAATTTTTACGTCCGCGCTGCGGTCATTGAACTTATTCACCGCGTTTGCGATTTCTATGCCGTCATATTTGTTATACGCCGCGAGCGTGATAACCGTCACGCCCTCGAGGTCGGAGGCCTTCCAGAGCGTGGGCTGGCCGTTCTGGATGTTGAAAAAGCTCTCGTCATCAATATAAACAAAAGTGCTTGTCGAGCAGCCGCTGAGCTTATAGTTACAATATGGTACTTTCTCCCCGGTCTTGTAATTGAGCTCAAATATCGAACTGCCATCATGGCAGAGCAGCGTACCGTTCCTGCCGCCCGTGAAGATATACGGTGCTTCATACTCGTACTTTGCCGCGACCGCGTTTGCGCTGTCAAGCTCGTAAACCGTTGTCTGCTTATTCAGGCCTGACTGGTTGATGATAAGTGTGTTTTCCCCCGCCTTTATTATCTTCCCGGCGAGAAGCTCAGAGACTATCGCATTCCCCAGACTCCCATCAGCGCCAATAACACAGGCATAGCGCTCTATGTCATCCACGAGGAGCAAAAGCTGCCCGTTTGCATAGGCGAGCTCTCCTCCGCTGCTGCTCTCCGGCATACCGCTGAGCGTAAGCTTTTCCCTGAGCGCAAGCTCATTATCCGTCACGCTGACGGTGTAGCTCCCGTCCTCCTCGCAGCAGAGGATATACAGCTCTCCGCTGTCGGCAGCGCACATGGAGAGGAATTTTCCGCTTATGTCGAATTTAAGCGCCGTAAACTCAAGGCTTTCGAGCGAGAGGGCATAGAACACGCTCTCCGTGCCCCTTTCCGCACGCAGGATGAGCCGCCCGTCCGAAAGCTCAATAGCATCGATGAAATAGCAGCCCAGCTCCGGGGCTTTGAGCGTGCTGCGCTCAAAATACCGCCCGCCGTCCACCTCGCCGCCGAGGCTTCCGCCATAGGTGACATCCTCTGAATTATCGCGCAGGGGCTCCGCCTCTTTCCGCCCGCAGGCGCAGCAGGAGAGCAGCAGCGACAAACAGAGCAGAAGCAACAGGGTCTTTTTCATGGCTCAGCACCTCATTTTTATCGAATTATGTCATTTATTATACATTTTCAGCCCCTCTATTACAATCCTCCCGCTGGAAATTTAAGGAAAATTAAGCAGAGCGTCCGCAAACCTTTGCAGCCGCTCTATCCGTTAATTTTTCAAATATTCTAAAATCGGTTCAATGTATTTTTTGTCAGAAATGTCATACGAGGAGGAAATCATCTCCGCCATCACCCGCTCTGCCTCGGTCTTGTTCTTCTTTGCTTTCAGCGTCTTTGAAAACAGCTTCATCATCAGCTTTGACGCAGCAGGCATTTTCTCATAGTTAAATCCCCCCGGGCAGTAAAACACCTTTACCTTTTCCCTCTCTGCTTCGCTGAAATTCTGTTTGAGCGCTGTATCAATATCGGAGCTTTCCGCGGGGCTGCCGCCAACGCAGAAGGCCGCCAGCTTTTTGCCCGCCCACTTGTCGATATTGCTCTTGAACCAGCTTATCTTGCTGATGCTGCCCGCGCAGGCCCAGCCGCCGTAGACTATCGCATCGTACAGGCTCAGGTCAGTTTTTTTCGCGGTGGATAGTTCAAGACAGTCTGCCCCGGCAGCCTCTGCTATCCACTCGGCGTAGAGCCTTGTGAATCCCGTCTGCGAGGTGTAAATCACTATTGTTTTCATTTTTCGGCCTCCCCGGTAACTTTGTTTTCAAGATTTTCTATTCCCGCATAGAGCTTAGAAAGTAATCGAAACAACGTCTCAATCTCCCCCGCTGTATACACTTCAAACAGGTATTTCAGCTCCTCCTGATAGCGCGAAAATTCGTTTTGAAAATAATCCTCGGTCTTTTCTGTCGGCCAGATGCACATTGCCCTTGTGTCCTGCGGGCTTTGCTCAATGCTCACGAAGCCCTTTTTAACCAAAGCCTCGGCCAGCTTCTTGATGTTCTGCCTTGAACAGCCCAACATCTCACCAAGCTGCGTAAATGTCATCTGCTCCTTTGCCTGCCTGACTATCGACAGCAGCATAAACTGCTTTAACGAAAGCTGTGGGATGTGCTTATCAAAAAGCGTTTGAAGCTTGTTGCCCGCGATAAACAACGTGTTAAAAATCGCCTTTTGCTGTTTATCCGTTGAGTCAGAGAATCTAATTACCAACTCGTCTAAATTCATATGCCCTGCCCTCTTTTGCGTAACTTGTTACGCTTATTATAGCAACAAGTTACCTTTCTGTCAAGAAAAAAGAGCTGTTGCAAAATTCATTGCAACAGCCCAAAATAATTCAAATCGTCCCTCAGGTCGTATTTCACTTGTCCACAGGTCAAATATCATTAGGCGCGTTGCTATTTTACATTGTGCCCATTATTTCCCGGTTGAGCCGAAGCCGCCGCGGCTGGTGTCGTCAAGATGCGCGACCTCTTCAAGCTCAAGCTCCGGCTGCTTCTGCATTATGCGAAACTGGCATATCCTGTCGTTTTTCTTAATGTGCGCGGCGCGCAGGGCGTAGGCGGGCAGCTTCCACTCGTCCTGCTCGCCGCAGTAGGAATTGTCAATAACGCCGACGCTGTTTACCTGGATGATGCCGAAGTTCTTGAAGGTGCTGCTGCGCGGGGCGACATGCGCCTCATAGCCCTCCGGCAGCTTCATGCCCACGCCGAGCGGAATGAGCTTAAACTCCCCCGCCGCCATGTCCACGTCCTCCGCAGCGCGCAGGTCAATCCAGTCGCCAATGCTGAGCTTGCCAATCTTTTCTATATCGGCGAAATATTTAATAAGTATTTTCATACAATTTCCTCCAGATGAATATTGACTATTTTACGCTCAAAATGTAAAATTGTTCAAACAGATATATGATAACACATAAAGGAGGATTTTTCCATGCCCAGTTTTCAGGATATATTCTTCCCCTCCAGCACCGGAAAAAACACCATTCACGCCCGCAAGTGCCTGCCGGATGGCAAGCCCCGCGCTGTTATCCAGATTGTCCACGGCATATCCGAGTATATAAACCGCTATGATGATTTTATGCTCTTCCTCGCCAACAACGGCTTTGCCGTCGCCGGGGACGACCATCTGGGCCATGGCCAGTCCGTCACGAGGCCGGAGGAGCTCGGCTTTTTTGACGATGAAAAAGGCTGGGACAAGGTCGTCGCCGATGTGGGAAAGCTGCGGGAGATGATGCACGAGGAGTTTCCCGATGTGCCATATATCTTCTTCGGCCACAGCATGGGGAGCTTCCTGACCCGCACATTCATTATTCAGAATCCCGACAAGTATGACGCCGCCATCATCAGCGGCACGGGGCATCAGTCCAAGGCGCTGGTTTACGCCGGGCTTGCCATGGGTAACGCCGTTGTGAAGCTCCACGGGCCCAGAGCCGACGGGAAAATGCTCAACGACATCGCCTTTGGCGCGTACAACAAAAAAATCGACTTCCCGATGACGGATTTTGACTGGCTCAACCGGGACTATGAGAGCGTGAAGCAATACATGGCAGACCCCATGTGCGGCTTTGTCTGCAAGGCGAGTCTCTACCGCGATATGCTCACCGGCATAAAATTCGTCACCGACCAGAGCAACATCGACAAAATGAGCAAGGAGAAGCCGATATACTTCATGTCCGGCGACTGTGACCCCGTTGGCGACTATGGCAAGGGCGTTGACAGGGCATACAAGGCCTTCTGCAAGGCCGGGCTCCATGATGTGATGATAAGGCTCTACCCCGGCGGGCGGCATGAGATGCTCAATGAGATAAACAAGGACCAGGTTTATCAGGACATTCTCAACTGGCTCAACGAAAAAATGGAAAAAATCTAAAGCATAAAAATTGCCCCCGAAAGCTGAGCTTTTGGGGGCAATGCAGTTTTCTGGCAGTCCAATGAAGCCTCCCCTTACGCAGGGACGCCTTTGGATGATACGAAATGTTGCAGTATCAAAAGGAAAATCCCCCTGAAAGCAAGGCTTTCAGGGGGATTGATTTTTAATTACTCGTCAACCTCGGGAGCGATGCCGGTAGCCTCGCCGGTGGCGGAGACTTCATAAACCAGCGCGTCACTCTCCGCGACAGGGGCCTCGTCAACCTCGTCCTCCTCGACAGCGGGGACAGGTGCGGGCTCGGACAGGGCGCGGATGGAGAGGGAGATCTTGTGCTTCTCATCGTCAACGGCGATAATCTTCGCCTCGGTGACATCACCGACGGTGAGCACATCCTCGGGCTTGCCTATGCGGCGGTTAGCGATCTGGCTGATGTGGATAAGACCGTCAACACCGGGCAGAACCTCAGCAAAAGCGCCGAAGGGCATGAGCTTGACAATCTTGACCTCGGCAACATCGCCGACCTGATACTTGGCGTTGAACATGGCCCAGGGGTTAGCATCGGGATCCTTGTAGCCAAGGGAGATCTTGCGCTTCTCCTTATCAAAGCCGATGACATAGACATCTATCTCATCGCCGACGGAGACAACCTCAGCAGGATTGTGGACGCGGCCCCAGCTCAGCTCGGACACGTGAACCATACCGTCAATGCCGCCGATATCGACAAAGGCGCCATAGCTGGTGAGGGACTTGACAACACCGTGATACTTCTTGCCGATCTCAATCTCGTTCCAGATGGCCTCAGTGCGCTCGCGGCGCTCAGCCTGAGCAACGCGGCGGATGGAGCCGACAACGCGCTTGCGGGCCTTGTTGACCTCGGTGATCTTCAGGCGGACGGTCTTCTTGACCAGCTCGTTAAGGTCAGCCTCGCGGGGCAGATCAGTCTGAGAAGCGGGGACGAAAACGCGCACGCCCTTAACGCTGACGACAACGCCGCCCTTATTGGTCTCGGTGACAACACCCTCAAGGACAGTGCCGTCCTCAACGGCGTTCTCAACATCGTTCCAGACCTTGGTAGCGTCAAGGCGCTTCTTGGAGAGCATCGCGGTGCCCTCAACATCGTTCACGCGGACAACAACGGCCTCAATCTCGTCGCCGACCTTGACAGCGTCTTCGACTTTGATGCCGTCATCGGTAAACTCGGAAGTGGGTATGAAGCCGGAATACTTGGCGCCGAGGTCTACACTGATCTCAGTGCCGGTAATAGCAACTACAATGCCGGTTACCTTATCTCCATTATATATAGTTTTGAGGGTCTCCTCCAGCATTTCATCGAAGGACAGCTCCTTCTCTACTGTGGATTCCTCGACTTTGATTTCGTCACTCATTTTGTTACTTACCTCCTTAATTATCCACGCCGGTGTAGACGCGCCCGCCGTAAGCCCGACGATGTCAACCCCGCGAAGCCTGTCCAGATCCAACTCCTCCGTCCTTTCAATGAATTGGACGTTTGAGCAGTGAAGCTGGCAGATTTCCGCAAGGTGGCGGCTGTTCGCGCTGTGCCTGCCGCCTATGACCACCATCGCGCCGCATTGAGCAGAAAGGCTTTCGGCCTCCGCCTGCCGCGTAGATGTAGCAAGGCATATTGTATCAGATATTTCCGGGTTTGTACATCTTTTTTTTATTAAGTTGCAACATTCGTTAAAATTACTGTGCGTTTGGGTCGTTTGAGCCACTACGCTTATCTGTTTTTTCCAAAAATCGTGGTTTTTTTCCAGCTCTCCGGCAAGCTCTTCGGCATTTTCCACCACTAAATGCTCCCCGCACCAGCCGCAGATAGCCTCCACCTCCGGGTGATTTCGCATCCCGACAATGACGGTGCAGCCGCCGTTTTCAGCCGTGGCGGCGACAATCTTATGTATTCCCTTGACCTTCGGGCAGGTGGCGTCATGTATCTCAGCGCCCGCTTCTTCGAGGCGTTTGTACGTCTCCCCGCTTGCCCCGTGCGCGCGGATGAGCACCGGCTCCCCGGGATTTGCCTCAGTGGGGTCATTAATAACGCGCATACCCTTGCGCTCAAGCTCAGCGACAACATCCTCATTATGTATGAGCATCCCGAGGCAGGCGCAGCCGCCCTTTTCCTCAATAAGCCGCTCCGCCATCTCAACCGAGCGGCGCACACCGAAACAAAAGCCCGCGCTTTTGGCGATTCTCAGTTCCTTCATCCGGCCGCCCCCGGCATGGGGATATTCAGCGCCGTGCAGATGATTTTGCACATTCGTCTAAAGCTCTCCTCAAAATCAATATCGCTGGTGTCAAGATAAACGGAATCCACCGCCGCTCTGAGGGGGGCTGTGGCACGCTCTGTGTCCTGCTTGTCGCGGTAATGGATATCCTCCAGAACCTTCTCAAAGCTCTCCTCAACGCCCTTTTCCTTTAATTGCAGCAGCCGCCGCTCGGCTCTGGCCTCTGCGCTTGCGGTGAGGAAAATCTTCACCTCGGCATCGGGCAGGACAACGGTTCCGATGTCGCGCCCGTCCATGATGATGTCATGCTCGCGCGCCATTTTGCGCTGCATATCCAGCAAGAACGCGCGCACCGCCGGCAGGGCCGACACATCTGAGGCGAGAATGGATATCTCCGGCTTTCTTATCAGCGCGGACACATCCTCTCCGTTCAGATACATATGCTGCTCGCCGCTATCGTCATAGCCTACCTGAATGTCAAGCCCCGGCAGCAGCGCCGCGACCGCGCTCTCGCTGCGGCGGTCGATCCCCGCGCGCTCAACAGCAAGGCCCACCGTGCGGTAGATCGCGCCGGTGTCAGCGTAGACAAAGCCCAGGGCGGCGGCGCAGCGTCGCGCAAGGCTGCTCTTGCCCGCGCCGGAAGGCCCGTCAATGGCTACTGAATAATGTCCGTTCATGTTTTTCCCTCTCAATATATTTCTATGGCGTTTCCCGCCGCGCGGCCTGTTGACCAGGCTATCTGCAAATTAAAGCCGCCGGTATAGCCGTCTAAGTCCAGCACCTCCCCGGCAAAATACAGGCCCTTCACAAGCTTTGACTCCATGGTGCGGGGGTTAATTTCCTTTGTGTTCACTCCGCCTGCGGTGACTATCGCCTCGTCAATGGGCCGCGGGCCGGTTATGGACACGGGAAATGCCTTAAACAGGCGCACAAGCTCCCGCCGCTCCGTGCGGGTGATGCTGTTGACCTTCTTCTCCCCGTCAATCCCGGAGAGCTCAATGAGCACGGGTATCATTGTTCTGCCCGCAAGGTCACCAAGGGCGTTTTTGAACTCCTTATTGGAGTATTTCTCAAAATCGCGCAGGATTCGCGCGTCAAGCTTCTCCTCGTCAAGCGCGGGCTTGAGGTCAATGCTCAGGCGGTATTTCGCCGTGCCAAAGCTTCGCATATGGGAGCTTGCCGACAGCACCAGCGGGCCGGACACGCCGAAATGCGTAAAAAGCATCTCGCCCAGCTCCTTGTAAATGAGCTTGTCGTCCTCATATGCGGAGAGCATCACATTCTTGAGTGAGAAGCCCTGCATCTCGGCACAGTATGCGTCGCCGCTCTCGAGCGGGACAAGGGATGCGCGCGGGCTACTTACACTGAGCCCCATTTCCCGGGCAAAGCGGTACCCGTCCCCGGTGGAGCCGGTGAGCGGATAGGAACGGCCGCCGGTGCATATGGCAGCGGCGGAGCAGGCAATGCGCCCCTTGCCCGTCTCCACTGCGCAGACAGCGCCGTCTCGCTGCTCAATGCTCTTTGCCTTGGTCTTGATGATATCCACGCCCAGCGCCCGGCAGCGGCGGGCGAGAGCGTCAGCAATGTCGTTTGCGTTATCCGACTGCGGGAAAACGCGGTTGCCGCGCTCGGTTTTGAGTGGGACGCCAAGGCCATCGAAAAACGCCATCACGTCCTGCGAATTAAAGCGGCTGTACGCGCTGTACAGAAAGCGCCCGTCGCCGGGGATATTCTCCATAAACTGCCTCGTGTCGCAGTTATTTGTGACATTGCAGCGGCCCTTGCCGGTTATGCGGAGCTTGCGCCCTAATTTGTCATTCGGCTCGATAATCGCGGTTTTTATGCCGCGCTCGGAAGCCGTCGCGGCGCACATCAGCCCCGCCGCGCCGCCGCCGATGACCACCAAATCGTATTTTGCGCCGCTCATCTCATAACCTGCCTTATCTCGCTGTTGGTGAGCCTTCTCCATGAGCCGGATTTAAGCTCACCGAGCGACAGCGGGCCCTCGCTTACGCGGCGCAGGCGCGTGACGCGCAGGCCGCAGCTCTCGCACATGCGGCGAATCTGGCGGTTTCGCCCCTCGCCGATGGTTATTAGCAGCACTGCCCTGTCCTCAAAGCTCTCGCGGATCTCTATACTCTTAGCCTGCACTGTGCAGCCGTCAAGCTCGATGGGCTTGTGCAGCTTTGAGGTAGCGGCCTTTATATTCTCGCCCTTTACCCACGTGAGATAGGTCTTTGTAATTTCATGCGAGGGGTGCATGAGCCGGTTTGCAAAGTCCCCGTCATTTGTGAGGATAAGCAGGCCCTCGGAATACATATCAAGCCGCCCGACGGGGTACAGCCGGACGCCCGCATCCTTCACAAGCTCTGTGACACAGGGGCGGTTTTTCTCGTCGCTCAGGGTCGTGACATAGCCGCGGGGCTTATTGAGCATTATGTACGTCTTATCATCCGGGGAGGGCAGGGCTTTGCCGTTAACGACGATTATATCCCGCTCCCCGTCCGCCTTCATGCCGAGCTCCGCGCGCACACCGTTTACTGTCACCTTCCCGGCGGCGATAAGCTCCTCCGCCGCCCGGCGGGACATAAGCCCCGAGGCGGAAATTATCTTTTGGATTCTCTCTGTCATTTCAATGACTCCATACTTGTCTGATTAAACATCCGCTTTGCCGCGGGAATGTCCTTTTCATATATAAGCCTGCACCGGCCTATCTCCTCACCGTTGAGGTACGCACCGAGGCTGCCGCCCTCCTCCCCTGCCTTCACAGGGGCGAACACGAACCACGGCAGCTCCGCCCGAAGCTCCACCTCGGCGGAGCTTGGAAGAAAGAGGCGCATATCCTCCGGGATAAGCCTCGCGCTCTCAGCGCTGCCGGAGATGACGGGCACATCAAAGCCCACCCCCTCGGTCACAAGACGGGTCGAAAAATTGGAAAAAGCCCAGTCATAGAGCTTCATGTGGTCGTTCCAGTCGTCCGGGGCGGAGAGTGTGACGCAGATAAAGCGGCTCTCCCCGCGCTCGCAGCAGCTTACAAGGCAGCGGCCCGCCGCCATGGTGTACCCGGTTTTGCCGCCGATACAGCCGTCACAGAGGCTCAAAAGCCGGTTGTGGTTTACGAGCGTCTGCCCGCCGACATTGCAGCTCGTCATGGCACATATGCGGGCAAAGTCCGGGTTTTCCATGCAGTGCGCCATAAGGCGCGCCAGATCCCGCGCCGTGGAGTAGTGCCCCGGCGCGTCAAGTCCGTGCGGGTTTTCAAAATGCGTGTTCGTCATGCCGAGAGCCTTCGCGCGGCTGTTCATCATGGCGACGAATTTTGCCTCGCTCCCCGCCGTGTACACAGCTATGGCGGAAGCGGCATCATTGCCCGACACCAGCAGCAGCCCGCGGATAAGCTCCCCCAGCGTATATTTATCGCCGGGGCAGAGGTACATGGACGAGCCCTCCACGCCGCAGCACTGGGCGGGAATCTCAACCTCGTCCGTAAGTTCAGCGTTTTCAAGGGCCACCAGCGCGGTCATTATCTTCGTTGTGCTGGCAATGAGCATACGCTCGTCGGCGTTTTTCTCGAACACCGCTTCCCCGCCGCTGCTTATGACAATGGCGGCCTTGGCGCTGATGCCCGGCGCGCCGTCGGCATAGGCGGCGGTGGTCAGAAGCAGCGCGAAGGCCAGCAGAAATGCTGCAATTTTCCTAATAATAAGCACCACCCTTCAAGATTTGGGCAGTGCTTATTATTTACAGTTAATGAATTAATATTATTCTTTCTTGCCCTGCTTGTCGATAAATGCGTCAACCCTGTCCAGAACCTGGGGCACGAGGTCGATGATTCTGTCAACAGTGTTGTCTGCGGGAGGCGTGACATTTATCATGCGCACGCAGCCGTCTTTAATGACAAGGAAGCCTATCGGCTCAATCTTGACACCGGTGGCATTGCCGCCGCCGTAGGGTCTGGCATCGCCGGGCTTTTTGCTGTTAAGCTCAATTCCGCCGCCGCCAAAGCCAACGCTTATCTTGGAGATAGGCACCAGAGTTATCCCGTCCGGGGTGAAGATGGGGTCACCGACAACGGTGTCCACCTTGAGAATGTTCTTCACACTCTCCATTGTGTTCTGCATGAGTTCGCCGATAGGGTTGTTATCCATTTTGAGCCATCCTTTCCTCTGCCTGTGTATTGTTATCTTTCTCTTTTATGTTTTTACGCTGTTTCAAGCGGCTCGGCCTCGCCATTGCCGCCTTTATTCTGTCGTTTTTCCTTCATCAGGCGCAGCTTGTTCTTTATAAGTATACCCAACGCGCCGAAAAGTATAGTGTTTATTGCTCCAAAAATCTGCCCGATGCGTATTGTCATGGCAAGGCCGAAGTCAATGCTCATCTTATCCGCCGTGAAGTCCACATCCGTCACGACCTCACAGTCATCGACCTCAAAGCGCTTGGCGCAGATAGGGCCAAGGCTCGAGAGCGCGGCGTTAACGTAGTTATAGGTCATCGCGGTCTTGTACGGGTCGTCCCCGGCGGCGGTATAGCGCAGGAGGAACCTGTTCACCTTGAACTTTCTTCCGAGCTTGCCGAAGCCCTTCAGGACCTTTTTAAGCAGGGCAAGCAGCTCATCCGCCGTGAAGTCAAAGCTGAGCTTCTTTTTGGGCTTTTCCTGCTCAGCCTCGGCAGCGGGCTTTTCCTTTTTCTTTTTCTCCTTCTTGGGGTGCTTTGGAGGCTTTGAGGCGTCCTCCTCAGGCTTGGGGAAGAGCTTGATGATAGGCATGCCGCAGGCAACGGCCGAGACGGAGAACACTCCGCCTTCATAGCCCACATCGGCCCCGACGGGAATCAGCATTATCAGCGCGATTATCAGCACTATAACACCGATTATAATTAGAGCTGCCAAAATTTATCACTCCTCTGCTTTCCCGGTTATAACGTCCTCCATGCTCAGCTGGCCGTCATCCCCGGCGTTTTGCAGTTTATTTATCTCATCACGCAGCTTCTGCACGCCCTCGCTGCTGCCGATATCCGGCAGCGGCGGGAGCTGGGAAAGCTCGCTTACACCCATGGTGCGCAAAAAAGCGTCCGTCGTTCTGAAAAGCGTGGGCCTGCCGGGCACATCCAACCGGCCGCAGGGCTCTATAAGCCCCTTGTCAGAGAGGGAGCTTATGGAATATGAGCTGTCCACGCCGCGAAGCTGCTCGACATACGCCCTCGTGACGGGCTGAAAATAGGCAACTATCGCGAGCGTCTCAAGCGCCGACTGAGAGAGCATCGGCGGGCGGCGCTGCTCCAAAACCTTTGTGATAAACGGCGCGTACTCAGGCGCTGAGCACATCTGGAGCTTATCGCCCAGCCGCAGGATGCGCATGCCGCGCTGCTCCCGCTCATATTTTTCGGCAAGCTCAGCCGCTATGCGCGAAAGCTCCGCCTCGTCAGTATCCAGAATAAGCGACAGCCGCGCCAGAGGCACGCTCTCCCCGGCTGCAAAAAGTATAGCCTCAATGGCTGAGGAAATATCCGTCATTTATGCTTCAACTCAACAATCTACTCAACAATTTTTTCAAGAATCTCATCCTCGTCGCCGCCGACGAAGCTCACAAGCCAGCCCCCGTCCTGTCTGTCGAGGCGGACGCTGCCCATGCTGCAAAGCTCCAAAACCGAAATAAACGTGGCAACTATCTCCGTCGTAGACTTGCACTGTGCGTAAAGCTCGTTTAGCTGCCGCCCGCCGGATTTGAGGCAGGCGATAATCTCCCGGCTCTTGCTGCGCACGGAGTATATTATCCGCTTCGGCACGGCGGCGCTAAGCTCCCCGGCGTCGTCCTCCGGGGTCTTGACCCCTCGGGAAAAGACGTTTTTGAGTGCTATCAGCAGCTCAACCGGCTCATGCTTATATTCATATTCCCTGCCGGTCTGAGGCAGCGGCTCCGGGGCCTTGGGGTAGTACAGCAGGCCAAGCTCGGAGGCCTTTTTAAGCTCCGGCACTATCTTCTGCACAGCGGCAAAGGTGTCCCTGCATTTGAGCTTTTCGAGCGAATCCATCAGCTCCTGAAGCTCGGAGACCTCCTCGTCGGCGGTGAGCAGTGTCTTTGTCTTGATATACAGCAGATGCGCCGCCATCTGCACGAACTCACTCGCTATCTCCAAATCCATGCTCTGCATCTTGTCCAGATACTCAAGGTACTGGTCAAGAATCTCGGAGATTTTGATATCGCGAATCTCTATTTTATTTTTGGACAGGAGCATCAGAATAAGGCTGAGCGGCCCTTCAAAGTCCTGCTGCCGGTCCCTGTCTTTAACTACTCCCTCAAGGAAAAAGTTCAGATCTTCCATCTAAAAACCAAACTTCATCAGATATAGAACAGCCTGAAAACCGTGTCACAGGCAAACTGCGCGACGGGAATAAGGCCGGAATAGACAACATCAATCGCGTTGGAAAGAGGCCTGCCGATAACGCCGGTGGACACCAGCAGAATCATGAGCAGCATCCCGTATTTCTCGTAGCGCATGAGCTTATAATAGCCCTCATCGCTTAAAACCGAGAACAGCACCTTCGACCCGTCGAGCGGGGGCAGCGGGATAAGGTTAAAAAGCCCCAGGCCGAGACTCATATACGCTGTGAGCCGGAGCATATCCAGCACATAAGCCCCAGCCTTAGAAAGGGACAGCGGGATATACAGCGCGCCGAAAATGAACATGAACACGATAGCGATGATAAAATTGCTCACCGGCCCAGCCAGCGCCGTTATGGCCATGCCGCGCTTAGGGTTTTTGAACTTGTACATATTCACGGGGACGGGCTTTGCCCAGCCCACATGGAACACAAGCATCATCAAAAGGCCCATAACGTCAAGATGCTTCAAGGGGTTTAGCGTGAGCCGCCCGCGCTCCTTGGCGGTATTGTCCCCAAGGCGGTAGGCCACATAACCGTGGCTCAGCTCATGCAGAGTGATGCACAGCAGCGAAGGGATAAGCCCCAGCAGAATACTCAGTATATAGGTAAAATCAAAGCCGTCCCAAATGGAGCGAACCGCGCTGCTAATTACACTCACCCCCAATTTACATGAACATTTTAACAAATTAATATACAAAATACAAGGGCGCGAAGCAATTTTTGTGCTTCCCGCCCTGTAAAATCATATAAGTTTAACTATTTCCGCCATCAAAAGCTCTCTGCCCTGTCCCTTTTCCGCGGAAAACGGGATAAGCGGCACCTCGTCAGGCAGCGTGAGCGTCTCCCGGATGAGGCGCAGATTCGGCTCGATCTCGTTCTTTTTGAGCTTGTCGAGCTTATTCGCGACAACAACCAGCGGGCAGCCGTAGGCCTTGAACCACTCTGCCATGGTCACATCGTCCGCCGTGGGCTTGTGGCGAGAGTCCACTATCATGACACCGAGGTCAAAAAGCCCTTCGCCTGCAAAAAAGCTCTCCATGAGCTTGCCCCAGCGCTCCTTCTCCCCGCGGGAGACCTTAGCGTACCCATAACCGGGAAGGTCCACAAAATAGATCTTACCGTCAATGAGAAAATAGTTTACGTGGATGGTCTTCCCCGGCTCGGAGCCGACACGGGCGAAGTTTTTGCGGTTGAGCATGCGGTTGATGACCGAGGACTTGCCCACATTGGACTTGCCCGCGAAGGCCACCTTTGGCACGGAGCTGTGGATAAACTGGCCTTCACCGGCGGCAGAGCGGATAAACTCCGCCTTGTTCACATTCAGCGTCGCCATAACTCACCTACTGTCTCACGCGCTCGCGCCGCTCATTGACGGCGAGCGGGCTGGGGCAGCGCTCGGTGCTGCCGCCCTCGAGGGCCGCCGCCAAAGCGCCGTCAACCTTATCCACCGGGACGAAGTTGAGCTTTGCGCGCACGGTCTGGTCAATCTCCTCCAAATCGGGGAGGTTATCAAGCGGAATAATAACCGTCTGCACCCCCGCTCTGAGGGCTGCCATTGTCTTTTCCCGCAGGCCGCCGATAGGCATGACCCGCCCGCGCAGGCTTATCTCCCCCGTCATGGCGACGGTGCTCTTGACGGGCGTCCCCGTCAGGGCGGAGACCAGCGCCACGCACACCGTCACACCGGCGGAAGGCCCGTCCTTCGGGACTGCGCCCTCCGGGAAGTGGATGTGGATATCCTTGGTCTTATAGAAATCCGGGTCAATGCCGAAATCCACCGCCTTGCTGCGGATATATGTAACCGCCGCGCGGGCGGATTCCTTCATCACATCGCCGAGGTTGCCGGTAAGCTCAAGCTTACCGCTGCCGTCAACAACGGAGACCTCAACATCCAGAACCTCGCCGCCGACGGAGGTGTACGCGAGGCCGCGCACAAGGCCGACCTCGTTTTTAACGCGCAGCTGCTCCGGCTTATAGCGGGCAGGGCCGATAAGCCCCTCAAGCTCGCCGGGCTTTACCGCGAGGGATTTATACATCTCCTCCGCAATGCCGCCCGCCGCCTTGCGGCAGACCGAGGCAAGCATGCGCTCAAGCTGGCGCACGCCGGATTCTCTGGTGTAGGAGCTTATAAGCTCACGGATAACCTCGTCCCCCATTTTGAGCTGGCTTGCCTTCAGGCCGTGCTTCTGCCGCTGCTTGGGCAGCAGATGGCGCTTGGCAATCTGGAGCTTTTCCTCGTCGGTATAGCTCGAGAGCTCAATGACCTCCATGCGGTCAAGCAGGGGGCGCGGTATGGTGTCAAGGGAATTTGCGGTGGTTATAAAGAACACATTTGAAAGGTCAAACGGAAGCTCAAGGAAGTTATCCCGGAAGGTGCCGTTCTGCTCCCCGTCAAGCGCCTCAAGCAGCGCCGCCGAGGGGTCGCCCCGGTAGTCAGCGCCGAGCTTGTCAACCTCGTCAAGGATCATGAGAGGGTTGCAGCTCTTGGCCTGGATAATGCCCTGAATGATGCGGCCCGGCATAGAGCCTATGTAGGTCTTGCGGTGGCCGCGAATCTCCGCCTCGTCATGCACGCCGCCGAGGGAAATGCGCACGCTCTTGCGGTTTGTCGCTCGGGCGATGCTCATGGCGATGCTGGTCTTACCCGTCCCCGGAGGGCCGACAAGGCAGAGCAGTCCGCCCTTCACATCAGGCGCGAGCTGCCGCACGGCAAGGTACTCAAGGATGCGCTCCTTGACCTTTTCAAGGCCGAAGTGCTCTTTATCCAAAACCTTCCTCGCCTTGGCAATGTCAATTGTCTCTTTAGTGTACTTGCCCCACGGAAGCTCAAGGCAGACGTCCAGATAATTGCGCAGCACCGCCGCCTCGGACGAGCCAAAGGGCTGCTTCATGAGGCGATTGAGCTCCTTATCGAGCTTTTCCTTTACCTCATCCGGTGCGTCAAGCTCCTCTATCTTGAGCCGGTAATCCCCAAAATCCTCCGTGTCCTCACCAAGCTCCTCCTGAATGGCCTTTATCTCCTCGCGCAGGTAGTAATCCCGCTGGGCCTTGTCCATGCGGGCCTGCGTGGCCTCGCTTATCTCCTTCTCGATGCCGAGGACGTTTATCTCCTTGGCAAGGAAGCGGTTGAGCTGT
>ULWX01046475.1_pt1 | contig 38169 bp, 26 predicted proteins | sample 1960851 | NCBI WGS metagenome assembly ULWX01 (sample SAMEA4835826, study PRJEB28245) | human gut metagenome | biome: gut microbiome; material: fecal sample | place: Denmark | collected 2008 | reverse complement strand
CGATTGCGGCGGTCTTGAAAACCGTTGAACTGAGAGGTTCCCGGGGTTCGAATCCCTGTCTTTCCGCAGAGAGTCCTGTAAGGCGAAAGCTTTACGGGATTTTTTGTTTTTGAGGCGTTTGTCCGGGCACAAACGGAAAGAGGTAGCGGGCATCGCTAGAATGAGAAAGTGTATAATAATATGGAAACAGGATCATTGCGGATAAGTGATATACGGCCGGATTTTATCTATATGATGGAACAAGCCGTGAAAGCCCCATCGGGGCATAATACCCAACCTTGGTTGTTTCGTGTGCAAAAGGATAGGATACAGATTCTTCCGGATATGAGTAAGTTCCTTCCGGCCGTAGATCCGGATAACCGTGAGTTATTTATTAGCTTAGGATGCGCCACCGAGAATCTTTGCATTGCGGCTGAGGCAAAAGGATATACTCCGCTACCGTTTTTTTCAGGATCGGAGGAGATCACCGTACTCTTGTCGGAGGCATCGATGATTAAGGAGACGAGTGGGCTTATCGAGGAAATTTCGGTGAGACAGACGAATCGAGGCATATATTCCGGGGAAATGATTCCATCGGATCAACTGAGCTATTTGAGGAATACGCCTTTGGAGGAAAATATCAGTCTGCATTTGTGGTCGAAAGGAGAGTGGGAGTTCGATACGCTTTCTTCTTATATATTTGCGGGGAATAACCGGCAAATGAACGATCGTCTGTTTAAGCGAGAGCTGAAATCATGGATGCGTTTTAATAAGAATCATGTACGAGCTACATCGGACGGCTTGAGTTATGCGGTGTTCGGGGCGCCGAATCTTCCCCGTCTTATCTCAGAGACAATCATGGGAAGTGTCTTGAAAGCCGGCATACAAAATAGGGGAGACAAGAAGAAGCTGGACTCTTCTTCTCATTTAGCCTTGTTTGCCTTACGGACAAATACGCTACCGGAATGGTTTGCGCTAGGCCGGAGTTTGCAACGTTTTCTTTTGAGAGCTACGGAAAAGAATATCGCTTTCGCCTTTTTGAACCAGCCTTGTGAGGTGCGTGATCTTTCCGGTTTGCTGGCGAAAGACTTGTCTTTCACCAACGAGATTCCTGCCTTGATCCTCCGTCTGGGATACGCCAAGCGGAAAATGCCGTACTCACCTCGAAAGTCTTGGCGTGAGAGGCTGGTTCCGTAATGGTTAAGTCAGATAGCGAGTGCCCTCGTTCATGCCAGCCTGCACAGGATATGCCAATACGAAACTGTTTGCCTGAAAGTATTTGTTGAGGTACTTGGGGATACGGGCCATGGCGGGAGCGTAGGAAAGTCCTTCCTTGCGGCTAAGGATAATCCACATCGTGTCGTCCGGTTTTATATCCCGGAAAACGATCAGGAAGTCATCCCAGTCGTTGAATTCGATATAACTGGCTTCTCCGCTTTTCTTGGCTAATAATTTCTTTAAGGCATTCAAGGTCGCTTCCGAACCGTAAAAGACTGTCGCTGCACCTGTGTTCTGGGTCACGTTTCGTAGCCGAAAGATGATTTGGTTGAAACCGATTTCTTTTTCGGCCAATTCCGGGATGATGATCAGATGCCGTCTAACAGTAGAGATGGGTTGTACGGGCTTGTATATGAATGTACTTACACTACTTTCCGCCAATACACTTTCCACGATATGGCCTAGGAAGGCCGCCGGTATATCTTTTTCCTTGTGCAATCCCACTACCAGATCTGTGATCTCCCGCTCTTTTACCACGCTGGCGATAGCATTCGATACGCTTAAGTCATATCTTAATAAATCCTTCATCCGGGTATCCGTGGCGGCAGCCGTATTGACTGCGGTCTGTAGAACCCTGCGGGATTGTTTCAACGCTTTCTCGTCTGAATGATGGTTATCTATCACTTTTAGGGCAAACAAGCCGTTCTTGTTTTGGGGAGATTTGATCGCCAAGCTGAGGTTGACCAGCTCTTCCACGGTCTCTTCATTGCTGACCGGTATCAAGATATGCTCTGATTCTTTTTTGTTTTCCTCCTTATCGGATATATCTTGGGCCGCTATGTTATGAGCGCCTTTTTGGGCGGCGAAAGAGGCGATGGTGCAAGTGACAAGTATCATCAGGATCGTACCGTTCAACACGCTCTCATTTAATAACCGGATTGGTTCCCCATTAGCGTCTGTTCCGGTGATTACGTTATATCCGACCATCACGGCGGCCAATGTAGCGGCGGCTTGTGCGTTACTTAGGCCGAAAATAACGCTTCGCTGATCCGTGGACAGATGGAAAGTCTTTTGGGTCATCCAAGCGGCTATGTATTTGGCGGCCGTAGCTACGATAATCATGATAAGCCCTACTTTAATGGTCTCGAAACTGGTAAAGAACGTACGATAATCTATTAACATACCTACGCCCAACAAGAAGAATGGGATGAATATGGCATTTCCTACGAACTCTACACGATTCATCAAGGGTGAGCTTTGCGGGATAAGGCGATTTAGGGCTAGTCCGGATAAGAACGCCCCGATGATCGCCTCCATACCCGCTACCTGAGCTAGGAAAGATCCCAGAAATACCATCACCAGCACGAATATATACTGTGATATATTATCGTGTACATGCTTAAAGAACCAACGCCCAATGAAAGGGAAACCGAATAATACGATTAACGCGAATATCAAGATGGAAACCCCCAGACGAATCCAAAACATATCGTTGACCTGTCCGGTGGCCATGCCGACAATGATCGTTAGGACGAGCAATGCCAAGGTATCAGTGATCATCGTTCCTCCTACGGTGATACTGACAGCTTTGTTTTTGCTGATACCCAGTTTACTGATAATCGGATAGGCGATCAATGTATGGGAGGCGAACATACTGGCGAGTAAAACGGAGGTCAATACGTTGAATCGCAGGACCCATATCCCGACAACCGTTCCTAGGATCATCGGAATGAGGAATGTGTACATGCCGAAAGCTAGGCTTTTCGTACTATTTCTCTTAAAATCCGCCATATCGATTTCCAATCCGGCGAGAAACATGATATAAAGCAATCCCGCCGTCCCGGACAAGATAATGCTGCTATCCCGTAATACGAGATTAAAGCCATGCGGTCCGATAATTGCGCCGGCAATGATCAGTCCAAGCAGGTGAGGGATTCTCAGCTTGTTTAATAAAAGGGGAGCGGCCAGGATAATTAAAAGAATCAAGAGAAATTTTAATACCGGGTCCGCTAAGGGCAATGTGAAATCTATTGTCGAGGCTAATACCATATGCGTAATTTTTTCGTTATAATTTGAAACAAAAATAATAAGAATTTGCGGAGATTGCAGCGTTTACGCCAACTTTGCATCTTCTTTTATAGATAACAATAAATGTGTGAGTTTTATAAGTTAAAGTATATGTAAATCTTGGGACATTAGCGTGAACCGATTATATTTGTACATACATTGCATTGAGTTTATTGTTATAAAACTAAAAAGCGTTTAAACCCTTTGCATAAAAGGGTGTCAAACATGAAAAGAGAAAAATATTTATTTAATGTAGAGGAGAAACAAATATGAAACCCATGAAATTAACATCTTTAGTGATGATGCTTCTGATCGCATTTAGTGCCGCGGCTCAGGAGGAGTTCTTTGATGATGTGTATTTCTCTTCCAAAAACAAGAAAAAGAAAGAACAGGTTGAAGAGAAAAAGGTTGTTCAGCCGAAACAGGAGTCTAGGGCCCTTGTCGCTACAGCCAAGAGCCAAGCTTCTTCAGACAGCCGGGATGTAGATGAATATAACCGTCGTTATACATCAGTCGAGGTGGAGGAGCCTTATCGTGAGGATGATTCCGTTATCTATGAGGATAGCGATGAGAATGAGTCTTCTTCCGAGCGTCGTTCGGATACTGAATATACGGAACGTATCATTCGTTATCATTCGCCGAGTAAGATTACGATCGCCGGAGCGGATCAAGTCGATTTGTATCTGAGTGACGGATATTATGGTTACGGCTATGATACGGATTATTCGAACGGTAGTGCGAACGTGAATTTTAATATCAATGTCGGCAACGGTTGGGGGTCGCCTTGGTATACCGGTTGGTACGATCCTTGGTTCTATAGTTATAGCCCTTGGTGGACTTATTCATCTCGCTTCTACGGCCCGTCTTGGGGATTCGGTTGGGGCTGGGGAGGCTTTTATGCCGGCTATTATAGTCCGTGGTACGATCCATGGTATGGCCCGTCTTGGGGCTGGGGTGGAGGCTATTGGGGTGGCCATTGGGGACATCACCATCATTACTATCCCGGTTACTACTCGACTCCAAGTAGACATTATTCAAACGGACGTTCCTCTTATCGAGATAATCGCTCTTATGCGAGTGGCAGAGGTTCCGGTTATACAGGTGGGCGGAGCAGTGGCTCTTCTTCCTTGAGAAATTCCGGATCGACTACAAGACCTTCGTCTTCAAGTTCCTTGAGCAATGGACGTGCGGGATCTACCCGTAGGGAATCTGCTATTTCCTCTGGTGCGGGGCGTCGTTCCTCTTCTTCTGTTAGAAATTCGGCAACGACAAGAAGTAGCTCGGGCATAAGTAATAGCTCGGCGAGAACAAGGATTTCCAGAAGTAGTTCTGGAGCCGCATCTTCTTCCGGACGTCAATATTCAGCTCCGGTAACACGTTCTTCTTCCAGAAGCAGTAGCGATTTCTCAAATAGTCGCTCTTCTTCCAGTCAATTTAGAAGTTCCTCTCCTTCTCGTAGTAGTTCGGTAGGTTCTTCTTCCGGTAGCTTCGGTGGAGGTCGTTCTAGTGGAGGCTCTGTTGGTGGCGGAGGTGGCCGTGCCGGTGGTGGTCGCAGGTAAAAGTGTTAGGTTGATAAAATTAGAGATACGATGAAAAGGATAGGAATTATAATGTCGGTGCTTGCCCTGTGTGGCGGCACCGCTTTTTCGCAGTCACAGTTGGATGCCTTTAAGTATTCCCAGACGGAGTTGAATGGTACGGCTCGTTATTTAGGAATGGGTGGTGCTTTTGGTGCGTTAGGTGGTGATATTTCCGCTATGAATACGAACCCGGCAGGCTTGGCGATTTATAAAAGCTCGGAGGTAGTTACGACATTGAGTTTGTCTTCGGCCTCTGCGAAGACCGATTGGCTTGGTTCGAAGGTGGACAACAGCCGTACGAAGGTGAGTTTCGATAATATCGCTTACGTAGGATATTTCCCGACAGCGAATGATGAGGGTATCGTGAGCTGGAACGTTGGTTTCTCTTATAATCGCTTGAAGAATTATAACCGGAACTATACGATGGCTACAGGAGGTGATTTGAATACTTCTCTTTCTGATTATGTGGCCATGCGTGCGGCAGGAATGCCTAGCGGACTGTTAGGGGAGGATAAAGACTATAACCCTTATAATAACCAAGACTTAGGTGATTGGCTATCTATTCTAGGATACAATGCCGGTTATATGGATTCATATAACGATAATGATAAAGAGTATTATAGTGCGTTCGGAGATAAAGATGCGGATGGGCAATGGAGTCCATATTTATTGCAAGGAGGTCAATTAAAAGTTTCAGAGCGAGGTTCCGTAGATCAATATGACTTGGCTTTCGGTATAAATATATCGGAACTTGTGATGCTTGGCGCTACGGTTGCGATTACGGATCTGAACTATCGATATCAGTCATCGTATGATGAGGAATTTACGAACGGCAATAATTTATACTTAGATAATTACTTGGATACGGATGGTACCGGGTATTCATTTAATGTGGGTGCTATCGTTCGTCCTACTGATTTTCTTCGTTTGGGTGTAGCTTATAATTCACCTACGTGGTATAAGATGACAGATCGTTATTATGGTGAGGCCGGTTCTTATCTGACCTTTATGGATAAAGGGGAGATGAAGGAGCGTAAACTGGATGCGGCTACTCCTAATAATGCTTATTATGACTATGAATTCCGTTCTCCGGATAAATGGATCTTTAGTGCCGCCGCAATCTTGGGTACGACCGCTTTGATAAGCGTTGATTACGAGTTGATGAATTATAAGAATATGCGTATGTATCAAACGGATGGTAGCAGTAACGTGTATACTAACCAAGATATAACGGATGATTTCAAATCAATGAATACGATCCGTGTAGGTGCGGAGGTAAAGGTTACTCCTCAATTTGCCGTAAGAGCAGGTGTCGCCTACAGCGATAGTCCGATCAAGGATAAACTGAAGAATGGAGAGAAAGAGGTCTTTACGGTTGGTACGATTCCTAATTATACGATCGATAAAGGGGTCATGAATTATACGGTAGGTATCGGTTATCGCTTTACCCCGAACTTCTATACGGACTTGGCTTGTGTATTCCGTACGCATAAGGAAGATGTTTATGCGTTCTCTAATATGTTTGCGGGAGATGATCCGAAGCCATTCCTCGAAGCCCAACCCGCCACGATGAAAACAAACACGACTCGTGTAGCTTTGACATTGGGATACAAGTTCTAATATACATATATTTTAGATCAGTAAAGTTCCCTGTTCGTACGTTAAAGGTGCGGGCAGGGGACATTCTTTTTATAATTTGAAATAAAATGTTTGTTGGTTTAAAATATTTTTCGTTCTTTTGCTTCCATAAATAACATTGTATAACAGTTAAACCCCATCGCCTATAGCATAAACATTACTCGAATAAACTAAAAATGTGAAAGTAATGAAGACTTTAAAAATGATGACCGACGAGGAATTGGTTGTCCTTTATGCAGAAGGTAATAATGCCGCTTTCGATATTTTATTAAATCGATACAAAAGTAGCATTCATTCTTACATTTATTTCATAGTACGTAACAAAGAGCTTACGGAGGATATCTTTCAAGAGACCTTCGTGAAGGTTATCATGACTATAAAACAAGGTCGCTATACCGAGAACGGCAAGTTTAAGGCATGGATTACTCGTATTGCCCATAACTTGATTATAGATAATTTCCGTCAGGAACGTAGCGAGAACACGATCTCGAATGATGAGGTAGAAATCGACTTATTTAATAACATCAAGCTTTGCGATGGTACGATAGAGGATAATATCGTGCGCCATCAAGTATTGTCTGACGTGAAGAAATTGGTAAAGCATTTGCCGGATAACCAGCGTGAGGTGTTGGAGATGCGTTACTATCAAGATCTTAGTTTTAAGGAAATCGCCGATATCACGGGGGTTAGCATCAATACGGCCTTAGGGCGTATGCGTTACGCTATCTTGAATATGCGCCGTATGGCCGATGAGAACCGTATCGAGCTATCTATGGTGTAAAATAATTTTCTTTCCATGCAATAAGTCTTAGGTCCCTACGTTTTATTAGCAAACAAGATAAAAATAAAGGTGCCTATGAGGAAGCTTTCTACGCAATGCATGGATGATTTGGAGAAAAAAATGAAAAGTGCCCCGGAGGCGAAAAGTTCGCCTCGGAAGCAAACGATGGATTTCTTGAAACAGTTTGCGAGGGCTTATCAAGCGGAACCGACTGTACGTCCGGAGTTCTGCGGGTATGTGTTGAACTAAGAATTACGGAAAGAGAATCTATATTATTAGGTTCTCTTTCTTTTTTTGTGTACTTTTGTAAAAACAAAAGACAAGATTATGAAGCATTTGATAGCGCCTTCCTTGCTTTCCGCTAATTTTCTGGATTTGCGGAAGGAGGTGGAGATGATAAATGAAAGTGACGCCGATTGGTTGCATCTGGATATTATGGATGGGGTATTCGTGCCGAATATCTCGTTTGGTTTCCCGGTACTTAACGCATTAAAGCCTATATGCCAGAAGCCGATGGATGTGCACTTGATGATTGTGGAGCCCCAGAAGTTTATCCCTGAGGTCGCGGCTACGGGAGCCTATATGATGAACGTGCATTATGAGGCATGTACCCATTTGCATCGGACGGTAGCGGCTATTAAGGAAACGGGCATGAAAGCGGGTGTCACCTTGAATCCGCATACGCCCATCTGCTTATTAGAAGATATTATCCAAGATGTGGATATGGTTTTATTGATGTCCGTGAATCCGGGATTTGGTGGTCAACGTTTCATTGAGCATTCCGTAGATAAGGTGGCCCGTTTACGAGAAATGATAGACCGGAAGGAATTGAGTACTATGATCGAGGTAGATGGCGGGGTGAATTTAGAGACGGGAAAGCGTTTGGTTGACGCCGGTGCCAATGTGTTAGTCGCCGGTAACTTCGTATTCAAATCTCCAGATCCGATACAAACAATTAAAGACTTGAAAGCTTTGTAGAACACATTAATATATCACCAAAACCTAACTATCATGATTGAGGAAATACAAAAGCGGCCTTTTGTACGGCCGCTTTTTTTATGGATAACCGGAATTTTATGCTATGCGTTTTTACCTACCTCTTTGCTTTTATATGTTTTAGGGGTTTTATCTGCTCTGATTTTTCTTTTTCTGGGGTTCTCGTGGGGGCGAGGGCATGCGGAGTTGCGATACGATTCCCGTTGGATATGGGGAGCTGTGATCTCTGTTTTGATTGTATGTTTGGCGGTTGAGGTCTGTTGGTATAGTGACCGGCGTATAGCGTTTGTAAATGAACCGGCTTCTTCTTTAGACTTATTGGCTAGCGAGGTCCAATATTCTTTGGTAAATACGTTTGATCGCTTACGCTTGTCTGACGAGGAGAAATCAATTTTGGCAACATTGACATTGGGATATAAGAAAGCGATGAGCCGGGATACGAAAAGGCGCTTCTCTTTGGCGGGCGTGTCTCATATATTAGCGGTGAGCGGTTTTCATGTTGCCGTGATTTGTGGATTCTTATCTTTCTTTTGCTCGTTTATGCCTAGATGGGGGATAGGACGTTGGATTCGTTATATCATTCTGGTGGGAAGTCTTTGGGGGTTTGTCTTTATCACAGGATTAGCGCCCTCGGCGGTACGGGCCGCCTTGATGCTGTCTTTATATTTAACAGGAAGGGTGCTTAGGCGTTTTACGGATGGATATAATACATTGGCCGCCGCCGCTTTCTGCATGTTGGCCTATAATCCGTATTATCTGTTTGATGTCGGTTTTCAGTTAAGCTATTTGGCTGTGTTTTTTATTTTATTCCTAGTGCCTCGTTTCAAGGAATGGATAGTGGTGAGAAATCCTTTGTTGGCCATGCCTTGGGAATGGATTACGGTGTCTATAGCCGCGCAGATAGGGACTGCTTTGCTCTGTTTTTATTATTTTGGACAATTTTCGACCGTTTTCTTGTTTACGAATCTACCCGTCACTCTCTTGGCTATGTTTTTGATTCCTTTTGCCTTTTTGTGGTTAGGCTATCCGGTGGATTTCTATGGATATGGCTGGATACAGAAGATCGTAGAAGGGTTGGTTCATAGCATGGTAAGGGTGGTGGACGTGTTCAGCGCTCTGTCTTATGCGACGATTACGGGGCGTTTTAGCTTCTTTGAGATGCTAGGAGGTTATGGTTTTCTTGTTTTATGCTTGATATATATGAAGATACGGGAACCAAAAGTTTTGTTAGCCGCCTTAACCCTTTTGTTAATAATATCAGTAAAGATCCTTATTGAACTTTTTTTGATAGCCGGAAACTAAAAAAGTCGTACCTTTGGAGGTGAAAACAAAAAGATTATATGATCACTAAAATCATTCAAGAAGAGAAGATTCAGAAAGCCAAAAAATACGTAGAGAAAGGCGAGAGTTTTGTTATCGTGACGCATGTCTCACCAGACGGCGACGCATTAGGTTCATCCCTTGGTTTATATCATTTCCTATCCGCTTACGGTAAGGATAATGTAGCGGTAGTGGTACCGAACGCATTTCCCTCTTTTTATAGATGGATGCCGGGCGCTAAGGATGTCGTGATACATGAGAAATATCCGGATTTCGCCGAGAAATTGATCAAGGAAGCGGATGTTATTTTCTGCCTCGATTTCAATGAACCCAAACGTATCGAGAAACTGGCTCCGGCGGTGATCGCCTCAGAAGGCCGCAAGGTGATGATCGATCATCATCTAAACCCCGCAGATTTTTGTCGTGTGACGATGTCGTATCCGGAGATGTCTTCTACCAGTGAGATGATCTTCCGTTTTATTTGTCGTATGGGGATGTTCGATTTATTGAATCGGGATGCCGCCGCTTGTATCTATACGGGTATGATGACGGATACGGGATCGTTCACCTATAATTCGAATAAACCGGAGATTTATACGATCGTCAGCGAATTGATCAAGAAGGGGATTGATAAGGATTTGATCTATCGTAAGGTGAATCAGGTCTATTCCGAGTGCCGTTTACGTATGATGGGATATGTGTTGTATGAGAAGATGAGGGTTTATCCGGAACAACAGGCGGCTCTTATCACGTTATCGAAAGAGGAACTGGATCGTTTTCAGTACCAGACAGGAGATACGGAAGGTTTCGTGAACTTGCCGTTAAGCATAGAGAACGTAAGCTTTAGTGTCTTTATTCGTGAGGACAGCGATTATATAAAGGTATCGCTTCGCTCTGTGGGCGATTTCCCTTGCAACCAGTTTGCCTCTACTTATTTCAACGGGGGTGGACATAAAAATGCGTCCGGAGGTGAGTTCTATGGCTCTTTATCTGAGGCCGTAGCCGTGTTTGAGAAAGGTTTACAGGTATTTAATCCTAATAAATCAGAAGATTTAGGCAAACATGCGTAAGGTTTGACGAAGATTATTTACATTTGCGATTCATTCAATTAAAGACTAACAAATGAAGAAAGGTTTTAATATCCTGTTGATTCTGTGTGCCGCATTAGTTGCTATCTCTTGTAGCAAGACAAAGTCGTACACGGATATGTTGAAAGATGAGAAAAAGGCAATCGAGCGTTTTATCGATGATAAGGGCCTTGAGATCTTAGATGATTTTCCTGCTGATAGCGTATTTAAGGAAAATCAGTTTGTGCTCTTGGATAATGGTGTCTATTTGAATATTATTGATAAGGGAAGCGATCAGAGAGCGGTGCAATATAAGACGAAAATGTTGTACCGTTGTAAGATGAGTTACTTCATGGATTCTACCATTGTCGCTATTGAGAACTATGGCCCGCATAGTAATGGAACTTCTCCTATCGCTTTTACATATGGGGATTATTCGAAGAATTCACCTTATGATCCCTCTTATTATTATGTAAGTGAGGGAATGCAAGAGCCTTTGAAGTATGTTGGAGATCGGGCTAAAGTGAAAATGATAGTGCCTTTCAAAAGAGGAGCCTATAATGATCAATCAAACGGTCAACCTGTATATTACGAAATTCTAGAATATATATTTGAAGAAAACTTATGACACTAATTAAATCTATTTCCGGTATTCGCGGTACAATAGGCGGTAGCCCGGAAGACGGATTGAATCCGTTAGCTATTGTTAAGTTTGTAGCCGCTTATGCTACATTCATCCGAAAAAACACAAAAGTGGAGACCAATAAGATCGTTGTAGGGCGTGACGCACGTATCTCCGGTCCGATGGTAAAACAAGTCGTCCTAGGAACGCTTACCGGCATGGGATTCGATGTGGTGGATATCGATCTGGCCACGACTCCTACTACCGAATTGGCCGTAGCTATGGAAGGGGCTTGCGGAGGTATTATCCTTACCGCCAGTCATAATCCGAAGCAATGGAATGCCTTGAAGCTTTTGAATGAGAAAGGTGAGTTCTTGAATGCCGCTGAAGGGGCTGAGGTATTACGCATAGCTGCCGCCGAGGACTTCGAGTTCGCCGACGTGGATCATTTGGGCAAGGTAATCCCGAATGCGACTTATAAGCAAAAACATATCGAGAGCGTCTTGAATCTAGATCTCGTGGACGTGGAGGCTATTAAGGCCGCTAACTTCCGTGTAGCTATCGATTGCGTGAACTCCGTAGGCGGTATCGTGATCCCGGATTTGTTATATGCGTTGGGTGTGAAGGAAATCTTTAAGCTGCATTGCGCCCCTCATGGAAACTTCTCTCATAATCCGGAACCCATTCCGGAAAACTTGACAGAGATCTCCGATTTGATGGGACATGCGAAAGCGGATGTCGGTTTCGTAGTAGATCCGGACGTAGACCGTTTGGCGATTATCTGCGAGAATGGCGAGATGTTCAACGAGGAATACACCTTGGTCGCTGTCAGTGACTACGTATTAAGTCATACACCGGGTAATACGGTAAGTAACCTGAGCTCAAGCCGTGCGCTTCGCGACGTTACCCGTGCTCATGGCTGCGAATATAATGCCGCCGCTGTAGGCGAGGTAAATGTGGTTACCAAGATGAAGGCTACGAATGCCGTGATCGGTGGTGAGGGCAACGGTGGAGTGATCTATCCGGCCAGCCATTACGGACGCGACGCTTTGGTGGGTATCGCCTTGTTCCTGACTCATCTGGCAAAGAAGAAGATGAAGACGAGCGAGTTGAAGGCTTCTTATCCTCCGTATTTCATCTCCAAGCAAAAAGTTCAGTTAACGCCGGAGATCGACGTGGACGCTATCTTAGCGAAAGTAAAAGAGAAGTTCTCTCAATACGATATTACGGATATCGACGGCGTAAAGATCGATTTCCCGGATAAATGGGTCCATTTGCGTAAGAGCAATACGGAACCGATCATCCGTATCTACTCTGAGGCCCATACGATGGAGGAAGCCGAGGAATTAGGCGGTCAATTAATACAGATCATCAACGAGATGTGTAAATAACACCCTTTCGGGGCGTTTTAAAATATTGGGTTCAGTCTTCAGCCGAGGTAAGCTATTTATGCTCTGTTGATTTGACTGAACCCTTTTCTTTTGGATAATTCTCAGTTCGTGTAATGAATAAACTAATAAAGGTAATCTTATTTCTAATTGTCGGGATGGTTCAGGTCTTCGCATGGGGAGGGCTGAGAGGGGACACGTTGGCCAAGGAGTTGGATGAAGCTGTTTTGAATAGATCTTTTTATCTGCAGCAACGGGAGCAACGGATCACGCAGCTAAAGGACATGTTTCTCTTGAGCAAGATATCGTTGTGGCAGGAATATGAGATCAACCACCAATTATACGAGGAATTCAAGAAAATACAACAAGACTCGGCCATCTATTACATAAAGCGGAATATGGAGATAGCGTCATTTATGAAGGATACGGCACGCATCTATACTTCCCGCTTACGACTGGCTACGCTTTATGCTTTCTCCGGGATGTACCGTGAGTCGGAAAGTCTGTTGCGAAGCATAGACCGTGAATTGCTGTCTAAAGAGCAGAAACAGGATTTCTATGAGGCTTATTATTCGTTTTTCTCTTATTACAGTACGAATCTGGATTCTTTTGAATATAGGAAACAACTTGATTTATACAAGGATTCGTTATTGTCTGTCTTAGATACGGTCTCTTATCGGTATAAGATAAATCTGGCGCAGAAATATCTGGCTCACGGACAGGCGAGGTCTGCGGAGAAGGTGCTCATCCCTTTATTGGAGAAAGAGGAGCGGTATAACCCGAATTTCGCGATGATCACTTATCTGCTGGGAGATGTTTATGATATGGATGGGCGTATCGATCTCGCCCGAGACTATTATACCTTGTCGGTTATCGCCGATATCAAGAGGGCCTTCTTGGATAGTGGTTCTATCCAAAAGCTGGCGTTGAATTATTATGAAAGTGGTGATCTATCCAATGCCCTTAAATATGCGCAGCTAGCTATAGAAGGTGCCGTTACTTGTAATATACAGTTCCGCATGAATGAGATCTCTAAATTCTATCCTATCATTAATGCTTCCTATCAGACACAGGAAGCTCAAGGCAAAAGGCAATTGATGACTTATTTCTTGTTGATCAGCCTATTGACGCTCTTTCTGATCCTTTCTCTTGCCTATGTGTATAGGCAGATGCGGAAGATCTCAGCGATACGAGAAGAGTTGGTTAATACTAATGCCTGTTTGGTAAAGTTGAATGGAGAGATAAGCGAGACGAATAATTTATTGCAAGAGCGAAATATACAGCTATCGGAGTCAAACCATATCAAAGAGGAATACATCGCTCATTTCCTCGATCTCTGCTCCACCTATATTAATAAACTGGAGGATTACCAGAAATCGCTACAGAAAAAGGCGATGAATAAACAGTTGGACGAGTTATTCAAGATGCTCCGTTCGACCCGTATGGTGGAGAATGAGGTGGAAGCGCTTTATGTTAACTTCGATCGAATCTTTCTTGGATTATATCCTACGTTTGTCAGGGACTTCAACGCTTTGTTGCAGCCCGAGGAACGTATCGTCTTGAAATCGGAGGATCTGTTGAATAAGGAACTTCGTATATTCGCCTTGATGCGGTTGGGGGTTACGGACAGCGTAAGGATAGCCGCTTTTCTTCGTTGTTCGTTGAGTACGATCTATAACTACCGGACCAAGGTACGTAATAAGGCGTTAGTGCCTCGTGATGAGTTTGAAGGTTGGGTGATGAGGATCGGGATTAACCGGAATCCGTTATAATCAATCTACATTTTTTAGGATGGTGATCTTTATTAACTGATTTGTATTTAATAGGATAGCGGATCATACTGTCTACATTTTTATATCAATCTTCTTTTTGCTTCTTATTCCCGGATACATTTGCGGCATAACTTTTAAAAAGAGATGCCATGAAGATTAAATTAATGATTGCCGCCGTGATCGCCTGTTTGGTGTTCACGGGATTTACGAAAGAGAACGTATCCGATACGGTCGATCACAACGCATGGAAGACATCCGGCGTCGTGGTCATACAAAATGATATCCTTACGTTGGCCGGTTCCAACGCCCGTGCTTTGTTGAACGATGGCAAAGGCTATACGAACTTCGAGTTAGATATGGATGTACGTACCACGACCGGTGGCAAAGGTTATATTGGTATCCATACGGACGCTACGGATCGTAAAGGATACCGTATCGCCTTGAACAACGATCGGGAAGATCCGGTTTGGTGGCGGATGACGGGTAGCTTGGTGTCAGTCCGGAACCTGACGAAGAGTTTCGTGAAAGAGAACGAATGGTTCAAGATGAATATCCGGGTAGAAGGACGGCTTATCCGGGTGCGGATTAATGGTGAGACTGTCGTAGAATATATAGAGCCTTCCAAACCTTTCCGTTTGAAGGAGAACGCTAAAGCATTGTTATCCCAAGGTACTATCTCGCTGGTGGGTACGGGACGTGGAAATCTTCAGTTTAAGAATATCTCGTTAGAGGCGTTTAGCGCGAAAGGAATAGACATTCCCGCTCAATGGGCGAATGCCGTGGATGAGCAGACGGACGAGATTATTCGTTTGCATCAAGAGGACTTCCCCGTGCTTGATTATCATGTTCATTTAAAAGGTGGATTGACGAAGGAAGTAGCCGCACGGCAGTCACGCCAGACGGGTGTTAATTATGGCTTGGCTATCAATTGTGGCATCGGCTTCTCGATCACGAACGATACGGAGTTGTATAATTATCTGGATACCATGCGTACCCAACCCTTTATCTTGGCTATGCAAGCGGAAGGACGTGAGTGGGTAACAACCTTTTCGGAGGCGGCCCGCAACAGCTTTGACTATGTGTTTACCGATGCCATGACGTTTCTGGATCATAAGGGGCGGCGTACGCACCTATGGGTAAACAAGGAAGTGATTATCGACGATGAGCAGGCATATATGGATATGATGTTGGACCGTATCTGTTCTGTCTTGGAAGAGCCGGTCGATATGTACGTGAATTCCTGTTTCCTTCCCTACGCGATGAGTGACCGATATGATATGTTTTGGACAGAGGAGCGTATCGACCGTTTCGTGAATGCCTTGGCAAAAAGTGGAAAGGCTTTGGAGATAAACGAGCTTTATCATATTCCGAATAAAGCGATCATTCAGAAAGCGAAAGCTGCGGGTGTAAAGTTCACGTTCGGTTCCAACAATATCACGCCGGAGGTAGGAACGCTCGATTATTGTATCCGTATGAAAAAGGAATGCGGTTTGACGGCGCAAGATATGTATAAACCACACATTAATATATAAGATTAGTTTTAAGGTCTGAACAAACATTAGATTTAAGGTAGAGGTATTAGTGCTTTAGGCAAAGATTGTTAGGTTTCGAGGTAAGATACATATGGGGTTACAGCTATAATATAATAGGTCGATTACTATAGGACAAAACATTTTATTTACTATATATAAAGATAATCATATATAGTTACATTCTACAAAGCACGGCGTGAACCGTACAGACCACAGCATGATTTGTATAATTCACGTCGTGGTCTGTACGGTTCACGCCGTGCTTTGTAGAATGTAACTGTATCTTACGAAGAATGAACAGGCTCTTGAATAACTATTCTAGCTGAAGTGTAGCGTTTTTATCCTATAGGAAAATAGCGGTGAATTCCTTTTCGAAATTCGGGGTGAATGCGCCTTTCCCCAGATTCTCCTTGATCTCCTCGATCGGCCAGAAACGTCCTCCGTCCAGTTCCTCGGGATCGGGGGTGATGGGGCCATCGTAAGTGGTCCGGAAGCTGTTTACCAATTCCTTCTCTATGGAAGACTCGAATATATAACGTTTGATGAAGACAGGCGTAAAATCGGTAATGCCCAATTCCTCACGAACCTCACGGCGCAGGGCCTCTTCCACGCTTTCTCCATAATCAATATGCCCACCTACGGCCGTGTCCCATTTTCCCGGTTGTATATCCTTGTTCATGGAACGTTTTTGGAGATATAGATCTCCATCCTTATTAAAGATATGTAAATGGATTACGGGATGTAGCAACTTACTTCCGCTATGACATTCCTTGCGAGTAGCCTTTCCGATCGTCTCACCTTCCTCGTTTACCAGAGGAAACCATTCTGTTCTCATATTTTAAATAGACTTTAATTTACTGATAACCGTACCTAACTCCTCATCCGTTAAATTATTTCCATACGTAGCGTAATCCAAGCGGAACGTACATCCATTCTTGTATTCAGAGCAGCCATAAGCGGTTTTGCCCCGGAGGATAGAGCCTTTGTGACAGATGGGGCAAACGGGCTTTTCCGTTGATGGAAGCTCCAATTCAGGAGCAGCCTCCGTTTTCTCTTTCTTAGTACGAGGCTTACGAGGTTTCTTTTCCTTTTTCTCCTTGGGTTCGTCTTTGGGAGTTTCTTTAGCTGCTTTAGACGTATCCTCAATCGTGATCGTTCGCCGGGTTTGGTCGGAAAGGACGTTTATGACGACCTCGTTTACCATCTGCTTCAACTCATCAAGGAAAGTACGGGCCTCATAAGTTCCCCGCTCGATCTGACGAAGCTTCTTCTCCCAAAGACCCGTCAACTCCGCGCTTTTCAGCAGTTCCTCATGGATCGTGCCGATCAATTCCGCACCGGTAGCGGTGGGATAAAGATTCTTGCGCTCCTTCCGTATATAATTACGCTTGAACAAGGTCTCGATGATCGCCGCACGGGTAGAAGGGCGGCCGATACCGTTTTCCTTTAAGGCATCCCGCAGCTCGTCATTATCCACTAATTTACCGGCGGTTTCCATCGCCCGCAATAAAGTTGCTTCCGTATAGGGTTTCGGAGGCTGGGTCCAAGTCTCTTTCAAGATCGGTTTATGCGGGCCGCTTTCTCCTTTCACGAAATCGGGCAATACGCCTTCTTCCTCGGTAGGTTCAGCCTCCGGATCTTTCTGCTCGGCTCCGAATACGACACGCCAACCCGGTTTGAGGATTTGCTTTCCGGTCACCTTGAATTCCACCTTATCCACTTGACCCAAGACCGTAGTGGTCGATATCTCGCAATCCGGATAAAAGGCGGCGATAAAACGACGGGCTACCAAATCGTACACCTTCCGTTCCGTATCCGTAAGATTACGGGCGGGGACTCCGGTAGGGATAATCGCATGGTGATCGGTAACCTTCGAGTTATCGAACACCTTCTTGCTCTTCGGCAATTTCTGATTCATCAAAGGAGCGGTAAGCTCCGTATAATCCACCAGCCCTTTCAAGGTATTGGGAACTTTCGGATAAATATCATCACTAAGGAAAGTCGTGTCGACACGCGGGTAGGTTGTCACCTTCTTCTCGTAGAGCGATTGGATCAGCTTTAGGGTATCGTCCGCCGTAAACGCGAATTTCTTATTACATTCCACCTGCAACGAGGTCAAGTCGAATAGGCGAGGGGCGAATTCCTTCCCTTTCTTCTCGGTGATACTGGTAACAGTAAAATCCTGTTCCTTTACCTTCTCCAGAAAAGCCTCGCCTTCCTCTTTCTTCGTGAACTTACCTTTCGTGGCGGAGAAAGTCGTATTCCTGTAAATGGTCTTTAATTCCCAATAGGGTTCCGGCTTGAAATTGTCGATCTCGGCTTGCCGGTTTACGATCAAGGCGAGCGTTGGGGTTTGCACACGGCCGATCGATAATACCTGCCGGTTCTGCCCGTAGCGCAAGGTATAAAGGCGGGTGGCGTTCATCCCCAGCAACCAGTCGCCGATGGCACGGGATAGTCCGGCCTCATATAACTTATTGAATTCCGTCTGTTCTTTGAGTTTTTGGAAACCTTCCCGAATCGCCTCCTCTGTAAGCGAGGAGATCCAAAGGCGGTAGACGGGGCATTTACAACCTGCCTTTTGCATGACCCAGCGTTGGATCAGCTCTCCCTCTTGGCCGGCATCACCGCAGTTGATGACCATCTCGGCATTTTGCATCAGGCTCTCGATTACCTTGAATTGTTGCTCATACGTAGGATTCTCGATTAGTTTGATACCGAACCGGGGAGGGATCATAGGTAGTGACCCCAGACTCCAGCGTTTCCAGTTCTCCGCGTATTCATGCGGTTCTTTCAGGGTACACAAATGCCCGAATGTCCAAGTTACCTGATATCCGTTTCCTTCGATATACCCATTCATTCGTTGGGTTGCCCCTAATACTTCCGCGATTTCCCGGGCCACACTCGGCTTTTCGGCGATACAAACTTTCATCAATACATCATCCTTTCTTAAATGAACAGACAAAAATACATGATTATTTCCGAATGAGCAAAGATGTTTGTTATCGTGAGTTTATAAAGCTGTATGATGGAGTTGCTGATTTTGGTTCAATTTGTTTTTACCTTTGGGAATTTTGCATACATTTGAACCTATGTAATCGAAGTGGGAGAATAAGTTGAATGGCAGACATTGATTCAGAGAAAGAAAGAAGGCTTGTGGCGGACTTGCTAGAAGGGGACGAGTCGGCCTTTTGTGAATTATATGCCCTGTATAAGGACCGCTTGATGTGGTTTTCCTTGAAATTCCTTAAATCCCGGGATATGGCGGAAGATGTTTTTCAGGATGCTTTCGCCTCTATTTGGCAGAATCGCCGTTTCTTGAACCCGAATGTACCTTTTGGCCCGTATGTGTATACGATCGTGAAAAATCGGATCTTAAACCTGTTGGCGGGACTGGATCGTGAGTTGGAGCTGAGGGATAAGATACGGTCCGCCTCATTGGATAGCACGAACGAGACGGAGGACTCGGTATTGGATACGGATTTAAACGCATTGTTGGATAAGGCGCTTGAAACGTTGACCCCACAACAAAAAAGGGTTTTTGATATGAGCCGTAAAGATATGAAATCCCATAAGGAGATAGCCGACAGTTTGGGTATCTCGGTATATACGGTACAACAACATATCTCTACGGCCTTGAAAGTGATCCGGGCGTTTCTGGCTAAATATGCGGAGACTTATATGAAGCTACTGCTCTAAAAACACACCTCCCTTTATTCATATTCCCGATAGGCACCGAACCGGGCTAAGCGATCCTCGCCGAGTTGTTCCGGTACAGGTTGCGGGGAGAGGCCCAAGCCTTCGTTGATCTGTTCCCAAAGTCCCGTACGGGTGTAAGTTTGATGCACTTTCTGGAAATGGGTGGATAGTAATAAATCCTTGGCTTCTTGATATTGCTTCTTATCAATCAGTAGCTGTACCTTTCGCTCGACCACCCATTCATCAGAGGACGCGTTTATCTTATCCAACCATTTTTCCCGTTCCGGTAAAGCCTCTGTTCCAAACTTCTTTAATACTTTATCCCGCTCGATAACCAACTGGGGATGTAGGTTCAACCACGAGGTCTCGGGGATAGCGGCGTAAGTATCTCTCGCCTTTTCCCACGCCTGCCGACGAACATATAGCCTTGCCAATAAAGCTTTCGCCAGATCGATATCCGGAATGGATAGTTGTTCGATCGCCTCCTCTACACGTTCTCTTCCAGCCAACCAAGTCCCATAGTGGAATTGCCAATAATCCCGTTCCGGCCGGGGAGATATTTGGATCGCCCAACGAAAAGCATCGTCCAGATCTTCCATGCCGGATGGAGCCCACTGCCCGTCTTCCGGATAGGGGGCGGCGGGAAGCGTGGACTTATTCTTATAGGCATCGGCTAAGGCGATCCAGATGGAAGATTCATTCTTCCGGGCCCAGTCGAATAGCGGGATGCGATCGATCGGGCGAAGCCTTAATGCCGGAACCTTTAAGGAATAGATATCCAAAGGATGATCTGTCGGTATCCAATATTCTACGTGATTCTTTTTCTCGCCGGGACGCAATTCGAGCTTGATAGATTGGTCGCTGATCGGGCCACCTTGGATTTCTACGTAAGGCTGCCGGTCGGGGGTACTGAGCATGGACCATTCCTTGTCGCCGGCTACGCCATAACTCCATAGCTTGATACCGGGCGTACTGGATTCGTCGGCGATATGATAGAGCCCGCTGCCCAAGGAGGGAGTGTAGGCCCCGAAAGCATTCACGTCTTTCGTTTTCCAGAAGTAGCCGGTCATCTCTTTGATATCCCGTTCATGATGGGTTCCTTCGGTTTTCCAGTCGATCGTGTCCAACGTGGAGGCATGGGATAATACGGTCCCGTTCGGGAAATCGTATTGGGTATCCGGTGCGCAAGGAAGGGCGGCGTTGGACCATGACATCCATGGATAGGCTAGCTTTCCCGGGTTGTAGTAAACAACCCTTTGGGTAAGGCATTCGTCTTTATCTCCTAAGGAATATTCTACAGACCATTGCATACCGTAATGAGATTCCCGTTCTCCGCATGTTACATATGTGCGGTCTCCCGTATGATCGATCTGATAAAGCACCGGCTCATTTTGCGTGGGAGAGTGGGAGATCGGGAAACTGACCTCGATCCCCCCGGCCACGAAATAGAAACGGGGTAATATCCGTGTGTATTTGATTACGTCTGGCCTGTACAAGACCTCCTTGCCGCTCTCCTTGTGAGTGAGGGATATTACTTTCCCGCAAAGATCGGGGCAGATGATAGCCTTGACTTTCTCGTTCTCTAGCGAGATCATCCGGTACCTTTTAGGCACCGGACGATTTGAGGTCTCGCTATAACTCATATAGGGGTATACGCCATTCGGGTCCAAGGCGGTCGGTAGCGGGCCGGTGGGCGTCAATACGTGCGTCAGCTGTATCTGGTCGAACTCCTCGCAAACAACACCTGTTGTCTGCGAGAAGGCCGGCCCTGCGGCTACGCTTGCCATGAGTGATAGGATTAAACGATATGCTTTCATGTCTTTCTTGCTGTGTAAGCCCATTATTTCGCCAATAGATCGGACAGTTGACGGATGATGAGGTTACCCTTACGTACATCCGCCGAGATCTTGTTCTCATCGAACTCTTTCTCTTTGGGGAAGATGGACAAATGTTGGTCCAGCTGCTTCAATAAGCCTTGGGCTTGAGCGTTACCCGATTGGGCGGTCAGTTCCCGTAAGATACGGACCTTCTCGAAATCCACGATACCTTCTCTCATTTTCTCGAAGCGGATGCAACTTTTGCCTCCCGGATATACCATGTAGCAATCGCCTGCTGCCCAAGAGCCATGACGTGCGTCGCGATCGGCATCTTCCGGCCAAGCGTCGTAAGCCCATCGCAAGAAGCCGTCATAACCATACGCCATTACATACCAACTGATCCAACGTCCCTCGATAGGAGGAGAGAACACGAAGTTGTTCGGGATCGGCGGGTTACAGCATACGTATACGGTGGACGTGCGTCCGGTGGCGGCCCGTGCCTTTTGCTCGGCGATGGTAGGTTCCTCTCCGTAAAGGAAAGAATAATCGTCCAGCAGTCCGTCCAATTCCTTATGCCAATTGCCGGCGTAAGTGATCTTCCAGCATTTATCATGGTTACGTACGACATTGATAGCCGCTAAGGTCTCTTCCATCGGATTCTCGTTGATTCCGATATAGGTGATGTCCAACCAGCTTTTAGCTTCCAGGTGGAACTTGAAATCCGTGAGGAAGATATTCCACATCTTCTTGAATTCCTCTGAGCTTGGCGCCCAGTTGATATAAGAATAATTGCCCGTAGCCTCGTCCTTATAGCGGTGACGGAATCCCCAAGGAATCGGGGTATAGAGGGTGATTGCCTCGTCGATGCCACATTCCATTGCTAATTCTACGTACTCGTCGAAGATCTTGTAGTCGAAGGCCCATGTGCCGTCTGCTTTCTTGATCCACTCGATCATGCCCCCCTCGATCATATAGGAGTTATCGGACCAAGGAGAATGTACTCCATAAGTCGTGATGTAGGTACCACCTGCGTCGGCATAATGCTTCAAATGCTGCTTGAGAAGCATCTTATGTTCTGGTGACCACGGTTCCACGTGATTGTACCATGCCACGGCCCATGGGTTCTGCCATAGGTCCAGACGGTATTTCCAGTCTTTCGGATAGGGGAGCAACTGGTTTTGCACCACGATCTCCAGATTCAATAGTTGAGGAGCCTTGCCTTTCGCCCGCACCTCCACCTGTCCTTTATACGTGCCGGGAACGGTTCCTCTCGGCACATCCACCATCATCCATACCGGACGGGTGGTTTGGGAAGGGAGATCGAAGCGGTCCAGCGTCTCGAAACGGTCTGGCATCAAGAAGCCGGATTTGTAGGGAGATTCCCCGCAGATGGCTTTTTTCTCGGCATACGGATAATTGGACAATACGTAACGCACCAACTCGAAGGTAATCCGATCTTTCGGGATGATGTTTCCCTCGGCGCTCCTCAAGTCTTGCGTAGAGACACGTACTTGTTCCAACGCTTCTGACGACCATACCAATATCTGGGCATTCGCTCTTTCCCCCCTCCAAACGGTCGTAGAGTAGGAAGATGATAAATCGTTGTCATGGTTTACGGGTACTTCCTTCCGGAAATAAAGCCGGTCGGTTGATCCGAAGGCGGAATGGATACCCGCCTGATTGCTCCAAGCGGGTTCATTCACGCAAAAATCAAATGTTAACTCCGGGTCATAGTGATGACTCCGTACAGGGACAAACGTGGAATCCATCTGCCCCGGATACACTTGGCCTAGACTGATATGAGAATAAATAAAAAAACTAGCTATCGCTAAAAAGTATTTCTTCATGCTATAAAAATTTAAGATAATTCATATTTAAATGGGATTCCCCTCCCAGATAGGTAGGCCCTCCCTTCTCGTATAGGTAGGGCCTACCCTCATATATATAGTCGCTTATTCTTGGAAAAACCCTTACCAGCCCGGATTCTGTTCCAAGGTTCCTTTCGACAATTGTACCTGTTGCAAAGGGATCGGGGATAGCCAATGCTTCGGTGTCTGGAACTTGCGGGCGGATGCGGGTTGGGCGATGATAAAGCCATCGCTATCCACCTGTATATCCTGCCCGATCACCAACTCCGGGAATTTCTGTTGATACTCCGTACCCACGAATTTCACGCCACGGATCGCAAGGGGAAGAACCGTTTCCGCCGTGCCCCAACGACGTAGGTCGTCCCGGCGATATCCTTCGAATGCCAGTTCCACGGTTCTCTCACGCCGGATCTCTTCCTGCATATTCAGTCCGTTCGTAGCTACAAACGCATTGGTCAAGCGAGGCATATTCGCCCGGTTTCGCAGGTCATTAATGGTCAGGTCTAATTGCTCGTCCGTGATCTGTCCGTTCTTCTCGTATAAAGCCTCGGCCAAGATTAATAGGACCTCTCCGTAACGGAATTCCTTGAAATCGTATTCCCCAATGAATTGTACGGCATCAAGCGTTTCATCCATAAACTTGCGGATCATGTATCCGGTCCGGGTAGAATTGTTACCGATGAATCCCGGCTCTACGGTTGCCCATCCGCCCCCTTCCGAGAATATCTCGCTACCGGGTACGACAAACGTTTGCGCCATCCGGGAATCCCGGTTCTCAAATTCGCTTGTCTGGGTTTGGAATCCTTTGAACAACTTGGATTTATCGATAGGTAAACCATCGGTACAAAGGTATACGTCCGCAAGGTTCTTTGTCGGTACCATGGCACCTAATAATAGTTCCCGGGTCCAGTTATGAGTCGCTCTCAATTTGTAATACCGTCTTGCCAACAAGACTTCCTTGCTGTCGTCGCCTTCTAGGATATGAAGATATTTGTAACTGAGTTCTCCTTTCTCGCGATATAGTTCATACTCCTTGGAATCGACAATGGCTTGGGCCGCTTGGATAGCTAGGTCGAGGTATTTGCCTGCGTCCGCCATCCCGTGGTATTTTTGCCAAGTTCCTTCGAACAAGGCCGCACGGGCCTTGAGAGCTAATGCCGCCCCTTGCGTGGTACGTCCTAATTCCTCAGCGGTCAGTCCGCTTTGCTTCGGAAGGAGAGGAATGGCCTTATCCAAGTCCTCGATAATAAAATCGATGATCTCCTGTTGGCTGGAACGAGGTGTGTAAAGTTCCTCCGAGGAGGTATTTAACGGGATGTCTATCTTGGGTACTCCTCCATAAGTTTTCACCAATTTCCAATAGTTGTAGGCACGGAAGAAATGCGCTTCTGCTTTCCAACGTCCGATCTCTTCGTCCGACAAACCGGATTCCTCCGCTTTCTTAAGCAAATAAGAGGTAGATTGGACAAATTTCCATGGGTTGTCCCAATCATCCGAGTTGACCGGGGCCAGATAGGAACCGTCGCTGACATCGTTCGTGCCGGAACCAAAGGCGATATCCGAGTTCATGTCTATATATTGGGAGACCTCTTGGAGCCCAAAATAGAAATCGTTGGCGGCCAATTCAAAGTCGGCCGGCTTTTGCCAGAATACAGCGTCCGACACTTGATCCATTGGCATTTTATCCAGCTCACAACTGAATAGTCCTAAGGTGGCGGATAACGTGATAATTATATTGAATCGTTTCATAATATTCGTTTTATTAAATAGAAAACCTTAGAAAGTCAAGTCGATACCAAATGAGTAGTAACGTTGGAACGGATAGTTGAAACCTCCGGTGTCAGACTCTGGGTCCCAACCGCCTTTTACCCCGTGTATCTCGAATAAGTCTTGTCCGCTTACATAAAAACGGGTCCGCTCGATACCGATCTTCTGCAATAAGCTTTTCGGCAGGGTATATCCGATCTGGATGTTCTTTAGGCGTACGTAAGCGGCGTTGATCTTTTGCATCGTAGACGCTTGGTAGTTCCAATGCCTGATATCGCCGTGGGTCAGACGAGGATAATATGCGTCTTGACGATCCTCATTCCAGGTTTGCCCATAATAGAACTGAGGCGGATATCTCCACCAGTCGCTCCAAGGCATGGAGAACTCACCTTCACGGAACAAGGTGCGTTTAGCGACTCCTTGGAAGAATACGCTGATATCAAAGTTGTTCCACTTGGCACCCAAGTTTAATCCGAATGTATATCGGGGAGTGGTTGAGCCGACATACTTAGCGTCGCCGTCGTCCCCTTCCTTATCACCGTAAGTGGAGATTTTCCCATCGCCGTTCAGATCCTTGAATTTGGCATCGCCGATACCGATATTAGAGGGTACGCCTTCCAGCTTCTTGTAAGCGTCCAGATCCGCTTGGTCCTTGACTACGCCATCATATACATAGGCGAAATAGGAGTTGATGGGATATCCTTCTCTCGTCTTGTTCAAGCCTAGCTCATAAGTGTCCGAGCCTCCGTATTCCACGAGCTTGTTCTTAGCGTCGCTCAATTGGAATTGTGCGGAATATTCGACATTACCGATTTTGTCCGTCCAGTTTAAGGTAAGCTCGAAGCCATTCGTACGCAATTTGCCCGAGTTCGTATCCGGGGGAGTTGCCCCTAGCATACTGGGATAAGTTACGGGGATCAACATATTATTGTTCATCTTCACGAAGTAGTCGAAAGAGAATCCTAAGCGGGAGTCTAAGAAAGCGGCATCAATACCTGCGTTGATATTCTCCAAGATCTCCCATGTGCGATTTACGCCGGCTAAGACATCCAGCCCCATCGCTTGTGTTTGTGAACCGCTGCCGAAAGGATAGGTCAATTTAGTTCCCCAACCGTCGTCCCTGAATTTTAGCAACTGGATATAATCGTATAGACGAATACCTTCTTGATTACCTGTTTGTCCGTAAGAAGCTCTTAGTTTCAATTCGTTGAATACCTTAGAGCTCTTTAGGAATTCCTCTTGAGAGATACGCCAGCTAGCGGATACGCCGGGGAACATTCTCCAACGGTTACCCGGGGCGAAGCGGGAGGAACCATCGTAGCGGAAGTTTGTCTCCAAGATATACTTATTCTTGAAGCTGTATCCGATACGGGCGAAAGCAGAGCTTGTCGCCCAATGTTCAGCTTTGGCGTCGTTCTTCATATTTCCGGTGCCACCAAGGTTGAGTTCCCATAATTCGTCTGTGATGAAATTATCTCGGCGTGCCATGAACATACGGACCTCTTCTGCCTCATAAGCCATACCTAACATGGCATCTAAATGATGATCCAGTCCGAAGTTCTTATTATAATTCAAGTAAGCCGTATAATTTTGATAGATGGTTTCCTCGGTCGTACGATCTACAGCGGATTGTTCGGGACTACCTGCTCCCGTATAATAATTGATGTCACCGTCCCATGTATAGAGCGGGATGGCTTTCGCTATATCCTCGTTATTCTTGTTTTTGTAGTTTAAGCCCACTTGAGCGTTAAACACGAGTCCGTCCGTGATATCGGCGATCAATCTAAAGTTACCGTTCATCTCCCGGGTATTGAACGTGGCGGTCTCGCTTTCCTTGGCCAGCGCTATCGCGTTGCTCCAGCCTCCTTGCGTGAAGAACTCTCCGTTGGCGTTATAGATCGGGAAGTTCGGCATATCAAACATCGCCTCGCCGATCACCCAAGCGCCATTACTTCCTATGTCCGTACGTTTCTGGTTATCCAAAGATACCTTTGTCTCTAATTTTAGCCACTTTGCCAATCGATAATCATAATTCATACGCAGATTGTATTTGGTATTATTATCGTCTGCATATTTTACCACGCCAAATTGTTTGCTGTAGCCGGCGGATAGGTAATAGTTAGACTTCTCGCCTCCACCGGAGATTGTTAGGTTATGGCGATGTTGTACGCCATTGGTCAGCAACTCGTCCATCCAGTCCGTGTTCGTGAAAAAGAGCTTCCAGCCGGGTTGGGTGGGATGGTCGATAGGGTTCGGATCGTTCGCTAAGATGCGATCCAGAAGCTCTTGGGTATAGAGTGGGGCGGCACCGTTGTGTATGTTCGCCTCGTTATCCATAATCGCCATCTCATAATTTGTCGGGGCTTTCATGATTCCGGTCATTTTCGTGATCGCCAAGTTCCCGTTGTAAGTAAGTTTCGGTGCTCCGCTCTTTCCTTTCTTAGTCGTGATTAATACAACACCTCCGGCGGCACGGGAACCATATATGGAGGCTGAGGCATCTTTCAATACCGATATAGCCTCGATATCCTGCGGGTTGATCATATTCATATCCCCGGGGATTCCGTCGACCAAGACTAGCGGGGTATTCCCTCCGTTCGTGGAGGAGGCGCCACGCACGTTCAAGTCGAATTCCTCGTTACCCGGTTGTCCGGATGTTCGCTGAACGACCATACCGGGAATTTCTCCTTGCAAGGCGGACAGGACATTTGTAACCGGCTTAGAGTCGATTACCTCGGAGGATATTTTCGAGATCGCTCCGGAAAGATTGCTTCGTTTCTGTGTTCCGTAACCGATCACGACTACCTCATCAAGCTTCTGGGTGTCTTCCTTTAGCTGGATATTGAGGGTTTTGTTGTTGCCTACGGCCACTTCTTCCGATAAATAGCCGATGTAGGATATGAGTAGGATCGATTTACCGTTCGCCTCGATGCTGTACTGACCGTTCAGGTCGGTAACTGTACCATTTGACGTACCTTTTACCACGACATTCGCTCCGATGATCGGTTCGCCCCGTTCATCTGTAATGATACCGGTCACTTTTCGGTCTTGCGTCACCGGAACGGAGGCGTTGCCCGCGTTTCCGAGACTGACGGCTATCGTGTTATTCTCCCGCTTAAAATAAAGATTGGCTTGCCGGGTGATCTCGTTCAATACGCTGTTGACGGGAGCGTTTTTGAACTTTAGGTTAACCTGTACGTTCCGGTTCGCGATGGCTTCTCCATAGAAAAATTTTAATCCTGTCTGCTTCGACAAATCATCAAAGACTTTCTGTATGGGTTGGTTTTTGACTTGAATTGTTATTCTTTCTTTCTGATTTTCTTGCGCTTGCAGAGGTTCAGGGGAGCCTAACGCTAAAAAAACTAAAATAATAGAACAACACATCCAATTATTCCTAGTAATAGTTGGAAAGTTCATAATTTTGTATGTTTAAAGGTATACACTTTTAAAAACAGTCCGATTTATGTAATCTCCAAGGGGGTCCAATCCAAGGGTGTACATATCGGGAAAGATAAAGGGAGATCGAAGGTCAGAGGTCGGTTTCCCTTTTTTATGTGGCTAAGCTTATGTCGTATCTTTCATGGGCAAATCGATTTTAAGGTTAATGACTCGTTTTATATAACACGATCCGACTTTCTTCTTTCCGGTATCGGATGCCGGTTGAATATTGAATTGCGTTCAGTACGGCTTCCAGACTTTTATTGTCGTGCTCGCCATAGATGTAATCGTCGAATACGACATTCGGATCGAGTACGATCTCTTGATTATACATCCGCTCCAAATCGTGTATAACGCTACTGATAGGTGTCCGGTTGAAATAAAGGCCGCCTTGCAGCCAAGCCGTTACTTTTTGGGCGTCCTCGTTCTTTTTAAGAATCTCTCCATTTGTGTTATTCACGATTATCTGCTCGTTCGGTAATAGGCGCATTACGCTTTCGGGCATATCCACCTCAACTTTTCCGGTCCGAACGCTGACGGCCATCAACTCATCCTCTTGATAGGCTTTTACGTTGAAAGAGGTTCCGAGTACTTTTACGTCGGCTTGCCGGGTACGGACGATGAAGGGCTTGCCCTCGTCTCTCATGACATTGAAAAAAGCTTCTCCTTCCATTTCTACCAAACGGATGTCAGAGGTAAATTCCGCTGGGTATCGCATGACAGTACCGGCGTTTAGATGAACGATCGTGCCGTCGGGAAGGGTGACTTGCTTATGTTCGCCATGATTGACGCTTATTTCCGTTAGGAGATGGTCGCTGACGGATGTATGCTGCTTTGCTGAATGATTTAGGTATAGTTTCGCTCCGAATCCGATGGAAACGATAATCGCTATGCTCGCCGCATACTTGATGAAAGTGGATAGGGAGATTCTTCTTTCTCTTTTACGTGTCTTATCCAACAGGTCTTGCGCCTCCTTCTTATAAAGCAGATGATTATGGGAATCGGATTGAGGTAAGTCTTGCGCCTCGTTCCAGACCCGGTCCATTTCGCTTTCTAATTCTGCTCGCTTCGTTATGGATGCGGCTAGCTTCCGCAAGGTCTCTATATCGTTCCGTGTATAGAGTCCATTTACATATCGGATTAATAAATCGCTTATATATTTGTTTTCTTCTTCCATTATTTCTCGTGCTATATTAATAGTACAAAGAAGTCCGGGAGAACTGGGATGTCATTAACTTTTATTAGTATATGATTTTATTATCTTCGCGAAACGATATGTGATGCTAAATGGAAGAGAGACAAATTATAAAGTCGTTGAAAGAAGGAGATAGGGAGGCTTTTTCGATGTTGTATAAACAATATTGGGAAAAGGTTTATCATTTCTGCGGGCTTTATTTGAATAATCGGGATGTAGCCGAGGATGTGGTACAAGAGGTGTTTATCAAGGTCTGGGAGTCGAGGGAATTCATCCGGGAGGATGATAACTTCAAGGGTCTTCTGTTTATCATCACCCGTAACTTGATCTTTAATCATCACCGGAAGAACGTGAACGAGGACTTTTATAAAATGACGGTCTTGTCCGTTATGGAGACCTCCTACGACCTAGAGGAAGAGATCACCGCCTATAACCTGGGGGAGTATATCGATCATTTGATAGAGGAATTGCCGGAAAGACGCCGGGTTATCTTTAATCTAAGCCGGAAGGAGCATAAAAGCTATAAAGAGATAGCCTTCCAACTCAATATTTCCGAGAAGACCGTTGAGAACCAAATCAGCGAAGCCTTGAAGTTCTTGAAGAAAAATATCATGTTACTTATCTGGTTTATCTAGCGCTTTCCTAGGTCACGTATTTGTAGAGTCCGGAAGTGCCACTGCGTCTTAAGTTTTAGTTTTGCCCGTCTTCTTTTTCAGGCAGCACATAAATCCGGTGTGTTCGATATCCTACGCTGGCTATTACGTTATCCTTGATAAATTGCTTGATATCCTCGCTCGCACGGTAGCGGGTACAATTGTTCAAGCCGGCGTAATCGGTGAGATTTATATATGAGTTTCTTTCTAGATAAGATAACATCTTAGTCTTCCTTCCCTCGATTCCCGTTTTGGGCAGATTTTCCCGTTTAACCAAGATGGGGGCGTTCTTTTTTACCATCTCCTTCAGTCGGGGAGAGCAGCGGAAGTTAACGCCGTGTATGCTAGCGCTTGATTTAGTATTTCCTTTCTGGTCCGTTACTTCTTTGCTTTTTACCGATGGCGAGAAATGTCCCAATCCTTCCAGTTCCACGCTGTACCCATAGGATAATTCCCTGCCGATATAGGAAGTAAGCGCCTCCAATACACCTTTTATGTCGGCGGAGGTGACGGATGAGCATTCGGAAATATACTCACATATATCGTTCATGCGTTTGGTATCTCTGGTGATGACTCGTGCGCAGGATGTTGGCCTGCGTTGTTCATTGCCCGGTGTATTATAAATACTGACTTGGATGCCACTTCTTGGTTTTCCCATGATTTTCTCGTTATTTAAATGGATAATGTATAGGATGCCTCGGAGATTTAACGTTTATCTCTTTGGCGTTTCTATTTGATGAAATCGGTTGCCGACGCCCTCGGCAATGCTGCTGACGCTGTCGGAAATATTGCTGACGCTGTCGGAAATATTGCTGACGGCGTCGGAAATACTGCCGACACCGTCGGCAACCAATTTCATTGAATACAAAGGACGGAAATATAAGGATGGAAAGCAAGGAAGATCCGTTATATTTCTTGTATACCTAAGTGAAATTTTTTTATCACCCAATAGGGGGAAGGAAAACATGGCGTGTATTTATAAATAGAACAAGAATAATAAACATGAGCGAAGATACGAGAACGATATTGAAGAAGTTGATGCGGGATGCTCTGGATGAGAAAGATCGGCAACGTTTGCTGTGTGACCCAAAAGTGGAAGAGCGTATGCGTTCCCAATGGGACGAGGCTGCGGATCGCGTGAATCCCGTGGTGGGGAATCGCATGTGGGAACGAATCATAGCCCGGACAATGGCGACAAACGGTGTCCGTAAACTCTGGGTCTATAAGATTACGGCGATAGCCGCCTCCATATTGCTACTTTTAGGTGTAGGAAGCGTAGTTTATTGGTCTCATACGAAAGAAGATCAATATATATATGTAATGGCCTCCGGTGTCCGTTGCATAGAGTCGGTTTCCTTATCGGACGGTACGACCGTGAGAATGGGGCCTAATAGCCAATTGATCTACCCAAAGAGTTTCGATGGCAAGACCCGTGATGTGGAATTAAAAGGGCAAGCCTTCTTCGACGTGGCGAAAGATCGGGAAAGACCATTTACCGTGCATACCAAGAACATGGATGTAACGGCCTTGGGCACGGCCTTCGAGGTTTTCAATTATGACTCCGAGAGCAAATTGGAGACGATCCTGTTAAACGGTAAGGTGAAGATTGGCTTGGGAGGTCCCAATGTGAAGAACAGGCGTGAGGTGATATTGAATCCGAACGAGATGTTGGTTTTCGACAAACAAGCGAATACCGTTAGAGTTAAGACGGTTAATGCCGAAGAGTATTCGGGTTGGCGTAACGGTGTCCTCAGTTTTGAGAACGAACGCTTGAGCATGATCCTTACCCGTCTGGAGCCTTGGTTCGGGCGGAAGATAAAATGCCCGAAGGAGATAGCGGAAAAATATCGGTTTACGTTTAAGGTACGGGATGAATCCTTGGAGCGAATCCTGTTTATGCTGAGCAATACGTCGCCCATTAAATACAGAGAGAAAGACAATGAATATGAACTATATATAAAGGGAGATAAATGAGTGTCTAACGTTAAATTCTAAAAGATATGCTTGTTAACAGTTCTTAAGTCTAATAAAAAAACAGGAGGACAAACTAGGTTTCTCCTCCTGATCAAATGTTCTTGACGGCAGGCGTTAGGAGTTGAGAGGCCGACACACCTGCTAATTTATTCATCAGAAACATTACAAAGTTATGAAAAAAATCAGAAAAGTAAACCGAGTCATGAAGATAAGTACGTTGTTATCCTTGGCTTTCGCATGTACTGTATCCGCTTCTACCTATGGACAGAATTATAAGCTTTCCATGAATAAACAGGATTGCAGTATATCGGAAGTGCTAAAAGAAATAGAGAAAAATAGTGAGTACACGTTCTTCTTGAATGATAATCAAGTAAATGTAAATAGGAAAACGAGTGTAAAAGCAAATAATGCCTCGTTAGAGGAGGTCTTAGAGCAAGCCTTGAAAAATACGGGATACCAATATGAGATTGTAGACCGGCAGATTATAATTAAGTCAAAGAGTGTTTCAAGTGTCTCACATCCGAATGCCTTATTCCAGTCTTCGCCACGAAAGATTACCGGACAAGTAAAAGATGCGTTGGGAGAACCCATTATCGGGGCGAATGTTGTCGTTAAAGGCACTACGAACGGAACGATTACGGATATCGATGGAAACTTCAGTCTGGAAGTACCGGACAATGCGATCTTGGTAGTTTCTTATATCGGTTATACGGATCGTACGGTCGAGGTCGGTAATTCTTCGAAAGTAATGGTTAGCCTGTCCGAGGATACCCAGAAGTTGGATGAGGTTGTGGTCGTAGGTTACGGAACGCAGAAGAAAGTGAATTTAACGGGAGCGATCTCCTCTTTGGATGCGGAGACGTTGGAGAATCGCCCGATCACCAACTCGACCCAAGCGTTGCAAGGTACGCAAGGTGTTTACGTAAATCAAGCGGGTGCTCAGCCGGGAGCGGACGGGGCGACGATTCGTATTCGTGGTCAGGGAACCTTGAACGATAATAACCCGTTGATTTTGGTGGATGGTATCGAGTTCCCGTTGGAAGCGGTAAATCCGAATGATATTGAGAGTATTTCCGTATTGAAAGATGCGGCTTCTTCCGCTATCTACGGTTCTCGTGCGGCGAATGGCGTTGTCTTGGTAAAGACAAAGGGGGGAAAGAAAGGTAAGTTTACCGTCGATTATAATAATTATTTTGGCGTGCAGCAGGCTACCTATCTGCCGGATTTCGTATATGACCCGGTCGTATTTATGGAAATGAGAAACCAAGCGCAACGGAACGAAGGTAAACTAACGGTGGATTATTCTGATGCGTTAATCGAGGAGTACAAACAAGGTATGTTGACAGACCCGATTATGTATCCGCAGAATAATTGGTTGGATATCATGTATAATAATGCCTTTATCATGGAGCATAACATGCGTTTCTCCGGAGGTGATGATAAATATACGTATTCCGTATCTTTAGGTTATGGCGATCAAAATGGAGTATTGCGTGGTACGGACTCCAATAAATATACTTTAGCCGTGAATACGACTGCTCAGGTAAATAGCCGTTTGAAGATCGGCGCTAATATCAATGCGCATTATCAGATCTATAATGAGCCGGTAGTGGGTGTGGCAAACTTAGTGGAGATGACTTATAAAGCGCAGGCTTTCCACCCGACTTATACGGCCGATGGTCGCTATGCGGATACTTTTATCCGTACTCCTGGGCATAATATCTATCGCCATCCGTTGGCGTTGGCCGATGAGGGCGAGAACAAACATAAGTCCTTGCGTATGTTGGCGAATTTGTCTGCGGAATATAAGCTTCCGTTTGATATCGTTTATAACTTGAATGTCGGTTTAAACAAATATGATTATCTGCAATCTCGTTTTGCGCCTGATGTATACGAATATCAGTTGAAGACCAATGAGGAAAAACGAGTGGTTTATGACGGTCAGAATACACGCCATGCCTATAAAGGTGATAAGAATGACTTGGCAGTTACGGTATTCAATACCTTATCTTGGGGCAAGAAGTTCAATGATGCCCATGACGTAAAAGTCTTGGCTGGCTATAGTTTTGAGAGTGATGATAAGACTGAATTTTCCGCTAAGGTAGAAGGTTTCTTAGGGAACGAGTTGCACGAATTAAATGCGGGTTCTAGTAATCCGAGTGTAGCGGGTACTTCCTCGAGATCAGTCTTGATGTCTTATTTTGGTAGGGTGAATTATGGTTATAAAGACCGTTATTTATTTGAGGGTAACTTTCGTTATGATGGTTCGTCCCGTTTTGCCAAAGGAAATCGTTGGGGTATTTTCCCTTCATTCTCTGCCGGATGGCGTTTGAGCGAGGAAGAATTTATGAAAGATATTCCTTGGATCTACAATCTGAAATTGAGAGCTTCTTGGGGACAATTGGGTAACGAGCGTATCGATTTGTTCCGCTACGTGGACCTAATGAACTTGAAGGTGATAAAAAATGATGGTTCAATCACGGATTATAACTACCCGTTGAATGGAGCGATGCAATCCGGAGCGGCTATTACCGCCTATAACGATCCGAACATTACATGGGAGACAACGACCATGACGAATGTCGGTATTGACGCTAGCTTATTAAACGGAAACTTGGATTTCTCTTTCGAGTTCTTTGATAAACGTACTTCCGACATCTTGCGTAAGGTTACTTTGCCGGATCAAGTAGGTGGTCTGGATGGGCCGATCCGTAATATCGGCGAGGTGAGCAATAAAGGTTTCGAGTTGAATATGGGGTATCGGAACAATATCGGGAACTTCCGTTACGAGGTAAATGGAAATATGACCTTTATCAAAAATAAGATCGTTAGCTTGAAGGGGCAAACAATCATTGATGGAATGTTTATCTTGGAAGAAGGAAAGCCTATCGATTCTTATTATATGCTTCATGCTATCGGTATTTTCCAATCTGAGGAGGAAATCAAGAATAGTCCGTATCAAACCGCGGCTACTAAACCGGGATATCTGAAGTTTGAGGATACGAATGGAGATGGGAAAATTACCGAAGATGACCGCCAGATACGTGGTGGTGTGATTCCTAAGATAACTTATGGATTCAATATCAACTTAGGATATAAGAATTGGGATCTGAGCGCTTTCTTCCAAGGTGTAACTGATGTCTATACATATGGAGACCGCATTGGTGCTACTCCTTTATGGTTTGGTTGTGGTTTGCCGGAACAATGGTTGACGGATGCTTGGACTCCCGAGCGGGGAACCAGCGCTACATTGCCTATCTTGACTACATATGAAGGATGCTTGAATGAGAATTTCCGTACAAATGATTTCTGGTTGAGAAACGCCTCTTATTTACGTTTGAAGAACTTGCAACTTTCTTATAACGTACCGGTCTCTTTCTTGAAAAGCGGTGTTGTTAAGAGATTGAAGGTCTTTGTCAATGCGCAAAACTTATTCACGTTCTCTCCGATGAAGGATTTTGATCCGGAGAAGAACTTGAAGGGAAGCAACTGGTATGCCTATCCGTCTGTACGGACTTATACGGCAGGTGTTAATGTCACATTTTAAATAATAAGGAATAATAATATGAGACGTAAAATATATAAGATGATATGTGTCGCTGTCGCTTGTATGAGTTTAACCGCTTGTGATAGCTGGTTGGATGTAGATCCTTCCGATCAATATTCCACGGAAACATTCTGGAAGACAAAAGAGCATGCGAGCGCCGGTATAATGGGATGTTACAACGCATTGAAACCTTGGCGTTCATTGCATACGATGGAATTCGATATGTTGACAGCGAATGCGATGCCTTATAACGAGGCGAATGGTACGCAAGCAATTGGAAAAGGTGAACATTTGTCTACTACGGCTTTAATCGGAAGCTTATGGAAGAACTGTTACGTTGGCATTGGCCGTACGAATACTTTCATCGCTAATGTCGGAGGTGTCGATATGGACGAGTCGGAGAAGGCGAAGATGGTGGGTGAAGCCAAGTTCTTACGAGCTTTCTATTATTTAAGTCTGGTCGATAAATTCGGAGGTGTGCCACTGATTATAGATGCTCCCAATGCGGATGAGCAAGCCGAATTACCTCGCAATTCCAAGGAAGAGGTAGTGAATCAGATTGTCAAGGATTTGGAGGAGGCCGCTGCCGTGCTACCGGACACCTATGCTAGCTCAGACTTGGGACGTGCGACAAAAGGTGCTGCGTTAGCGTTAAAAGCCCGTACTTTATTATATAATTCTCGTTGGGCGGAGGCGGCCCAAGCTGCTAAGCAGGTAATGGAGTCTGGCGTTTATCAATTATTCAATGATTATCGTCATTTCTTTAGCGAAGATAATAAATATAATTGTGAGGTAATCTTTGATATAGAAGCGAAATTGCCAGAGTATCCAACGGATTATGATCAGAATATCTGGCGCTTGAATCGTCCGGCTCCCTTGAAGGAACTGGTTGATACATATCTCTGTGTTGACGGGAAGACGATAGAAGAGTCACCACTTTATGATCCGACTCGTCCGTATGAGAACAGAGATCCCCGTTTATTGAAATCGATCGTTTGCATCGGTTATCCGTATTTAGGAAAGACGATCACAAAAGAAGATGTGGCGACTACGGGTTTCGGTGTGAAGAAATACACTTCTTATGAGGATGATGTAACGATTCCTTTAGTAGAACGTTCGGCTTTCAATTTCATTTTGATTCGTTATGCGGAAGTTCTGTTGACGTATGCCGAGGCGCAGAATGAGGCGAGTGGTCCTGATCAGTCAGTTTATGATGCCATCAACCAATTGCGTAGGCGTCCGGATATCAATATGCCGGAAGTACCAAAAGGTTTGACGAAAGATCAGATGCGTGAGGTAATCCGCCGTGAACGCCGTATCGAGTTGACCTTTGAAGGACTCTACTATTCGGATATCTTGCGCTGGAAAACCGCCGAGAAAGAAAATAATGGTATGATGCATAATTATGAGGGAATAGAAGTCGTGAAACGTTCTTTTAATCCGAAACGAGATTATTTATGGCCGATCCCTTATAACCAAACAGTCTTGAACCCTAATTTGGAGCAAAATCCGAACTGGGATTAATTCTTGGGTAAATTAAAAACTGTTATCTTTGAAGTGCCAAACACAGGATGGCACTTCAAAGCCAATATTTCAATAAATAATATCATGAAGAATAAACTAATGTTACTGACGGCCGCCTCAGCTTTTTCAATGGCAGGCATAGCCGCTGATTACACGAATATCGTCCTAATCAATTTGGATGATGTGGGTTACGGAGATTTTTCTTTTAATGGAGCTTACGGATATACCACTCCGAATATCGATAAGATGGCGGCGGAAGGCATTCGTTTTACGCACTTTTTGGTAGGACAGCCGATCAGTGGAGCCTCTCGTGCCGGCTTGTTGACCGGCTGCTATCCGAATCGTATCGGTTTTTCCGGCGCTCCGGGGCCAGATTCGAACTACGGTGTCCATCCAGAGGAGATGACGATCGCAGAGGTATTGAAACAGAAAGGATATAGTACCGCTATCTTCGGTAAATGGCATTTAGGTAGCCAAAAGGAGTTCCTCCCCTTGCAAAATGGCTTCGATGAATATTATGGGTTGCCGTATTCTAACGATATGTGGCCTTTCCATCCGCAACAAGGTGAGGTCTTTAATTTCCCGGATTTGCCGACTTATGACGGAAATGAGATTATCGGTTATAATACGGACCAAACACGGTTGACTACGGATTATACCACCCGTTCTGTTAATTTCATCAAGAAGAATAAGAATAAGCCTTTCTTCTTGTATCTGGCCCATAATA
>ULWX01051823.1_pt1 | contig 39380 bp, 38 predicted proteins | sample 1960851 | NCBI WGS metagenome assembly ULWX01 (sample SAMEA4835826, study PRJEB28245) | human gut metagenome | biome: gut microbiome; material: fecal sample | place: Denmark | collected 2008 | reverse complement strand
CCGCTGACCCGCTTCCACACCGCGTCAAAGTGCTTTAGCTCCTTCTCGTAGCGTTTAAGCTCGTTTTCCATGCTTTTGCCTATCCCTTCTATTATAAAATGAAAAAATTCTCCCGCCGCAGTATATGCCGCCCCTTGAAAAGCGGTGTCGGATATGAGATAATAAACAAAAGTAAAACGGATGAGGGTGGTTATATGGCAAGATTTTTCATGGCAGGCACCAATATAGCCGGCGGCATGGCCGTCATGCGCGGGCGGGACGCGGAGCATGTGCGCGTGCTGCGGCTGCGCCCGGGCGAGGATATGATAATCTGCGACGGTAAGGGCACCGACTACAAATGCCGTCTTGTCAAGGCGGACAAGGAGCAGGTGGAGGCCGAGGTCATAGAGGTCGTCCGCTGCCCGGCGGAGCCGTCTGTTAAGGTGAGCATTCTCTGCGCTCTGCCCAAGGGCGACAAGACCGATTATATTATCCAGAAATGCGTCGAGGCCGGGGCGGACAGCATCGCCTTCTTCTCCTCTGCCCGCTGCATCGCAAAGCCCGACGCGCCGGAGAAGAAGCTCGAGCGCTGGCAGCGTATTGCCGAGGAGGCCGCCAAGCAGTCCGGCCGGGGCATCATCCCCGAGGTTTCTTGGGCGGGCGATTTTGCCGGGGCGCTGGACAGAGCCATAAAGACGGAGCTTCCGCTGTTTATGTACGAGACCGGCGAGCGGGAGGCGCTTGACAAGGTGCTGGGCGAGAACAGCGCCGCCAAATCCGCCGCCATTGTCACCGGGCCGGAGGGCGGCTTTGAGCCCTTTGAGGCTCAGCTTGCCAAAATTGCGGGGCTGCACATCTGCTCCATGGGTGAGCGCATCCTCCGCTGCGAGACGGCACCGGTGGTGGCGCTGACTGCCGCGATGTTTGCAACGGGGAATCTGAGCTGATTGATAATCGGATTCAGATATTATAGAGCAAGCTATGAGCAGGTCGCCTGCTCATAGCTTGCTCCTAAAAAAATCTCAAAAAACAGTCAAAAAATATGCCCGTACCCCTTGCAAAACGGGCATAATTCTGATATTATATCAAGGCATTTCGCACGGGGACGGACTTTCCCCCATGTGGCCGGGCTTTTCCGGCTTGGTGGAGGGGTTGAAATCCCCGGAGGAAAAAACAAATTTATTGGAGGAAAAACAATGTCAGTAGTATCCATGAAGCAGCTGCTGGAAGCCGGTGTCCACTTTGGCCACCAGACCCGCCGCTGGAACCCCAAAATGGCCGAGTATATTTACTGCGAGCGCAACGGTATCTATATCATCGACCTTCAGAAGACTGTCAAGAAGCTGGAAGAGGCCTATGACTTTGTCCGTCAGCTGGCCGAGAATGGCGACAACATTCTCTTCGTCGGCACCAAGAAGCAGGCTGCCGATGCCGTGCGTGAGGAGGCTTCCCGCGTCGGTATGTACTATGTCAACGCCCGTTGGCTGGGCGGCATGCTCACCAACTTCAAGACCATGCGCACCCGCGTTGACCGTCTGGCTCAGCTCAAGAAGATGCAGGAGGACGGCACCTTCGATATGCTCCCCAAGAAGGAAGTCATGAAGCACCTTGGCGAGATGGAGAAGCTCGAGAAGTATCTCGGCGGCGTGAAGGACATGAAGAAGCTCCCCGGCGCCATGTTCGTTGTTGACCCCCGCAAGGAGCACAACGCCATTGCCGAGGCCCGCAAGCTGCACATCCCCATCGTTGCTATCGTTGATACCAACTGCGACCCCGATGAGGTCGATTACGTTATCCCCGCCAACGATGACGCTATCCGCGCCATCCGCCTGATCGCTTCCACCATGGCAAACGCCGTGCAGGAAGGCCGTCAGGGCGTCGATGCCGAGGCTGAGGAAGTCCCCGCCGAGGCTGTTGCCGAGAAGGACGCAGAGTAATCACTTAAAGGGGCGCGTCTCCGCGCCCCTTATGCTGTATACAAAGCTCTATTAGTTCAAAGATAACAAAGTAGCGGGGGAGTACGAGGGGGTAAGACCCGCCTCGTGTACAATCGCACGCCGCAGAAAAGACCGTATATACGGGATTTTCGGGCGAAGCTGCGTTTTGAATGCCTTCAAAACGCTCGGCGTGAGAAACTTGTATACAAACCCCCGGATGGGGTTTTGTATACAAGTTGGCGCGTCTCCGCGCCCCTTACTTAATGATGTTTTATAGGAGGATAATATTATGGCTTTTACCGCTCAGGATGTTAAAACTCTCCGTGAGATGACCAACGTCGGCATGATGGACTGCAAGAAGGCCCTCACCGAGACCGACGGCGATATGGATAAGGCAGTCGAGTGGCTGCGTGAGAAGGGCCTTGCCAAGGCCGCGAAGAAGGCCGGCAGAGTTGCCGCCGAGGGCATGGCTTATGCCGCTGTCTGCGATGAGTGCGGCGCCGGCGCCATCGTCGAGGTCAACTGCGAGACTGACTTCTGCGCCAAGAGCGAGCTGTTTGTCGCTTTTGTTAAGGATATCTGCACCGTCGTCCTCAAGGACAACCCCGCCGATATGGACGCTCTCATGAACTGCAAGTACCCCGGCAGTGAGCTGACCGTCGCCGAGACCATGCCCGAGAAGGTCATGTCCATCGGTGAGAATCTCCAGATCCGCCGCTTCCAGCGTTACAGCGAGAACACCAGCGTCGCTTATGTCCACGCCGGCGGCAAGATCGGCGTTCTGGTGAACCTGGCTGTCGAGGGCGGCATTGACGCCACCACCATCGGCAAGGACGTCGCCATGCAGATCGCCGCTCTCAATCCCCGTTTCTGGGATAAGAGCAATGTGACCGATGATGTTCTGGCCGAGGAGAAGAAGATCGCTCTGGCTCTGATGGATCAGGATCCCAAGATGGCCTCCAAGCCCCAGCAGGTCAAGGAGAAGATAGTTCTCGGCAAGCTCAACAAGTTCTATGAGGAGAACTGCCTGCTCCAGCAGGAGTTTGTCAAAGACAACAGCATGACCGTCGAGAAGTATATCGCTTCCGCTGCCAAGGCTCTGGGCGGCTCCGTCAAGTTTGTTGACGCTGTCCGCTTCATGAAGGGCGAGGGCATTGAGAAGAAGGAAGAGGACTTCGCCGCCGAGGTCGCTGCCCAGATGAACGCCGGCAAGTAATAAAAGCATTGAAAAGGCTCCGCCAAATGGCGGAGCCTTTTTTGTCACAGCAGCAGTTTGATTAACGAGGCGCATAGTGGTAAAATCTGCGCCGCCCTCTTGGCTCTCCCTTTGGGAGAGCTGGCGCGCAGCGCCTGAGAGGGTGCTCAGCACAATGCGCAAAAGTTGTGTTTGACTAAAGTCCAACTATGCAAAGGACATCCTCTCCGCCTTGCCGCTTCGCGTCCCACCCAAACTCACGACCCAACGCAGTGGTCGTGAGTTTGAAAAGGAAGACGGAAGCAAAGGATATGGAGTTTTCGCCAAACATGGCGAAAACGGAATGGATTTGCTTTCGTCTGACGTTACGCCCCGTAGAATGACAAATCGTCAATCGCTGCGTATAGCACCTTGTGCGTCTCCTCAATGGCGGCGTCAAGGTCGCGGTTTAAAAGCGTGGAGTAAAGGCGGAGCTTTATCTCGTATAGCTTCTGTATCCCGCTGCGCTTGCAGTACAGCGCCCAGAGATACAGCCCCTGCGGGCGAAAGGAGTTATACAGCAGCGGCATCAGCACGTTGCCGGATATCATTGCCAGCTCATGGTGAAAGGTATAGACCAGCTCCGCCGCGGCGTCGGGGTCCTTCTCCTCCGAGAGCTTATCCAGAATGGGGGAGAGCTGCTCCAGCTCCGCCGTGCCGACCCGCTCCAGCGCGAGCCTTATGCACAGGCACTCCATCGCGTCGCGCGTCTCGAGCAGTGAGCGCACCTCGTTTTTGCGCAGAGCGCCGCCGTTATAGCGCATGATGGCGACAAGCGTCTCCACGCTGCCCTTGCGCCGGTAGTCGCAGACGAAAACACCCTGCCGCGGCACAATCTCCACAAAGCCGAGCTTCTCAAGCTCCACAAGCCCCGCGGAGATGACCGGGCGCGAAACGCCCATTTTGAGCGACAGCTCCCGCGCGGGCAGAAGCTGCTCCCCAACGGCGAGTTCCCCGGATAAAATCATGTTCTCTATCTGCTGCACAAACAGGTCTGTAAGCGACGGGGCGGAAATTTTTTATATCCCATGCTCGTCCTCCTTAAAATACATCGAATGCTTGTGGTAATACCAAGAACCACGGGCATTATTTTATAGGTAATATTAGCTGATGTCAAGCTCACAATTAGCGCAAAACGCTGAAATTTCCTTTTAATGGCAAAAATGGCTTGACAATTATATGACAATAGACCTAATATGATACTGTTAGAAGCTGTGGTATGACCACACGGTGAGAATAAATGTAAAAGAATGTAGGCGATGAGCAAATCGTCAAGAGCAAATTGTCCGCAAAGCGCCGCCGGCGATTTGTTCAGCGCCTACATAAAAGAAAAAGGAGGAAAAGCTTATGCCCAAATTTGATGCTGTCGTTATCGGAGCCGGTAACGGCGGGCTTGCGGCCGCGTGCCGTCTCGCGAAGGCCGGCAAGAACACCCTGCTGCTCGAGCAGCACAATCTGCCCGGCGGTGTCGCCTCAAGCTTCCGCAGGGGCCGCTTTGAGTTCGAGACCGCTCTGCACGAGCTGTGCGAGTTTGGCAGCGCCGAGAATCCTGGCGGCTGCCGCCGCACCATTGTTGATGAGTTCGGCCTGGACATCCCCTGGTATCAGGTTCCCGACAACTTCCGCGTGATAACCACCGCAAGCGACGGGGTGACCCATATCGACGCCACGCTCCCCAGCGGGCGTGAGGCCTTTATCGACAAGATGGAGGAGTACGTCCCCGGCTGCCGGAAATCTGTGACGGATTTCTTTGACCTCGGCGCGGAGACGCTGGCCGCGGGCACTTATATGACCGGCGCCGGCGGCAAGGTTGACCCCAGCTACATGAAGGAGCATTTCCCGAACTATATGCGCACGGCGGCCTACCCCGTGAACAGGGTTTTCAAGGCCCTGAAAATGCCGCAGCTCGCGCAGGACATTATGAACACCTACTGGGGCTACCTCGGCGTTGACGCGGACCATCTGAGCTTCGTGCAGTATGTGAACATGGTCTGCCTCTATGTAAACCACGGCGCGTGGATCCCCGAAAAGACCAGCAACGAGCTGACAACCGGCCTTCTGGAGCGCTTTCGCGCCATGGGTGGCACGGTCTGGCTCAACTGCCGGGCTGAGGAGCTGCTCTTTGACGAGAGCGACCGCCTGTGCGGCGTGAAAACCAGCTCCGGCACGGTGGACACCCGCTGGGTGCTCTGCAACGCCAACCCCACCACTGTGTACGGCAGCATGGTGCCGGAGCGCCTTGTGCCCGAAAAGGACAAAAAGCTCCTGCCGCAGCGCCGGTTTTCCGCGCGTATGTTCGTTGTGTACATGGGCCTCAACCGCTCGGCGGAGGAGCTGGGCCTGAAGGATTACAGCTACTTCCTGCCCCAGTCGGCTGACAGCGTAAAGGAGTACGAGAGCCTCAAGACTATTGAGACGAATAAATACAACATCGCCCTGTGCTATAACGTTGTCAACCCCAAGGCCAGCCCCGAGGGCACCTGCATTGTCTCCCTGACCACCACCTACATGGAGGACTGCTGGGGCAAGATAGACCCGAAAGACTATGTCAGAACCAAGGAAAAGGTCGCCTCCGGCATGATAGACTGGTTCGAGAAGCAGACCGGCATTACCATCCGCCCCTATATCGAGGAGATAGAGATCGCAACGCCCTGGACCTTCTGCCACTACGCGGGCGTGCCGCAGGGCGCGGCCTACGGCTATGAGCTGCGCGACTGGGACAACATGATGCCGCGCATGATGATGATGCGCGAGGAGTACCCCATCAAGGGGCTCAAGTTCGTGGGCGCGGCCAGTATCCGCGGCGACGGCTTCAACTCCGCCATCTTCAGCGGCGACACTATGGCAAAACTTATGATTGGTGAGATGCGAGAGGAGGGTATGTGATATGGCGCTTAAAGTAAAGGTTGGCCTTATCGGCCTGCTGGATATGCTCAAGTTCAAAAATCTGGCGAAAAACAGGCGCGACAATATCAGCGCCGGAGAGGCAAAAACTCTGCCCAAGACCTTTGAAACCAACGAAAAGGCGATGTTCATGCATCCGCGCCGTCAGAACGTCCGTATCAAGGCCATGCGCCCCAACGGGCCGGACGCCATGACCGTGACCCTTGAGAGCCTTGACGGCAAGGCTCTGGCCCCCTTCCGCGCCGGTCAGTACCTCAACCTGAGCGTGGACGCCGAGGGCAGCGCCACTACCCGTTCCTATTCTCTCTGCGGCAGCCCCGCGAGAAGCTGGCAGGGCGAATATGACATAACGGTAAAGCGCGTCGAGGATGACGGCTTTGTCTCCAAGTTCATTCAGGACGAGTGGAAGCCCGGACTCGAGATAAGCGTCTCCGCGCCGCAGGGGCATCTGTACTATGAGCCGCTGCGCGACGAGAAAAAGGTCCTTGCGCTGGCTGGCGGCTCCGGCATCACGCCCTTCACCGGCATGGCCTACGCCCTGCGCGACGGGTATGAGGACTTTGACCTGACCATTATCTACGGCTCGCGCACCGAAAACGACATTCTCTACCGCAGGGAGCTGGATGAGATTGCCGCCGCCTGCGACAAGGTGCATGTTGTCCATGTCCTCTCTGACGAGGAGAAGCCCGGCTTTGAGCACGGCTTTATCTCCGCGGAGCTTATCGAAAAGTACGCCGCGGGCGAGCCGGTGAGCGTGTTCATGTGCGGCCCGCAGGCGATGTACAACTTCCTTGATAATGAGGTTACGAAGCTCGGCCTTGACCATAAGCATGTGCGCCGGGAGCTCTTCGGCATGATAAAAGACCCGTGGAACCAGCCCGGCTTCCCCGAGGATGCCCGCGGCAAGACCTTCACCGCGAAGGTCACCATTCACGACAAGCAGTTCACCGTCCCCGTGAGGGCTGACGAGCCGCTGCTGACCGCCTTTGACAGGGCAGGGCTGTATACGCCGTCACGCTGCCGCAGCGGCGAGTGCGGCTGGTGCCGCTCGCGCCTGCTGTCGGGTGAGGTGTTTGTCCCCGCGAAGACCGATGGCCGCCGCGAGGCCGACAAGGAGTTTGGCTATATCCACCCCTGCTCCACCTTCCCCCTGTCCGACGTGGTTGTCGAGGTTCCCGGCCAGTATCAGCACAAATAAACGCAAAAAACCGCCCGCAGCTATCCCCAACGCTGCGGGCGGCGCTCTGTGAGCGTAAAATACAAAAAATGCTTGACAAATATGTGACAATGGACTTACACTGGTGATAGTAAAAGCTGAGAAAAACCATAAGAACAACCACAAGTAAGCGGAGAACAAACCGGCGAGAGTGATTTGCGAGAAAATTTGTGTTCTGACGATGACACTTTTTTGCAGACATACTTTGTGTATTTCAAGAAAAAGTGGCGAAGTCAGGGCGCAAATTGTCCGCAAAGCGCCTCGACGGGTTGTTCGGAGATTACTAAAAACAAAGGAGGAATCGCTTTGCTTCTGACGAAAGAACAACAGGCTGTCCTTGATGGCAGCCAGGGCGAGGTCAAAGCCAAAATCATGAAAACGCTGGTGGCATATGGCGACGCGTTTGACGCCGAGCGCCTTGTGCCCATCACCAGCGACAAGGGGCACACGGTCATTAGCTTCGGCCTGGGCATAATGAAGCCCGTTTACGAGCTGTATGACAAGATTCTTGCCGAGGGCGCCGTCAGCGGGCAGAAATTCTCCGCCGACCCCCGCCCGGTGGATAAGAAAAACGTGCCGTCAAATTTCCTGCAAAACATCTTTTTCAACGTGATGTACAGCCAGCAGGACAGATACGAGGAGCAGCTGCGCCGCTTCGGCATCATCAATGACGACGCGTACACCTGCACCTGCTATCTCCCGCAGGTGGGCAACACCCCCAAGCGCGGCGAGATACTCTCCTGGGCAGAGTCCTCCGCCGTGGTCTACGCAAACTCCGTCCTCGGCGCGCGCTGCAACCGCAACTCCGGCATGATTGAGCTGATGGGCTCCATCATGGGTTTGGTCCCCGAGTTCGGCCTGCTCACAGACGATGGGCGCAAGGCCGACTGGGTGGTTGAGCTGCGCACAAGCACCCTGCCGGACGCTCAGCTTTTCGGCTCCGCTGTGGGCATGAAGGTGCTGGAGAAGGTGCCCTATGTGAAGGGGCTGGACAAATACCTCGGCAAGGAGCTTGATGACAGGGCCTGCACCTATCTCAAGGACTTTGGCGCGGCGACGGCCTCCAACGGCTCCGTGGGCCTGTACCATATTGAAAACCTGACGCCTGAGGCGGTGGACTTCGGTGAGAGTCTTATCCGCGAGGGTGCGCCGGTCTATGTGGTGGACGATGCGGAGATAGAGCGGGTGAAGAACAGCTACCCCTGCATCTGGAAAAATCTTGACGCGAAGCCGAAGCTCTGCTTTATGGGCTGCCCCCATATGACGCTTAATCAGCTTATCGAATGGACCCAGCGCGTGGAGGACGCGCTCAAGGCGGCGGGCAACAAGAAAGTCGTTATTCCCACGGTGTTTACAGCCGCGCCCGCCGTGCTCAAGGACTTCCAGCGCACGGAGTACGCCCGGCGGCTTGAGCGCACCGGCGTAAAGGTCAGCTCCATCTGCCCATTGATGTACATGAACAATCCTCTCTGCAAGTCCATGCCGGTCATTACCTCGTCAAACAAGCTGCGCACATATTCAAGCGCCCGCTTCTATCCCGAGGCGGAGATCCTTGAAAAAATAACCGGATTGGAGGTAGATGTAAAATGACAAAGACATTTCAGGGGCGTGTTGTCACTCCCGGCACGGCTAAGGCTGAGGCGCTGGTCTCCCACGGCGGCTTCAACACCCTTGCCAGCTATCAGACGCCTATGCTGACGGGCGATAAAAAGGTCAAGTGCAGCGACCAGAATAACCCCGACCTCTACCAGAAATCCATGCTCGGCAAGGCCCTCTGCCTGCCGGAGACTATCGGCTCCACCACCGGCGGCATGGCGCTCTATACCGTCTGCGCCACCGGCAAGCAGCCCGCGTGCATGCTCTTTTCAAAGCATATCGACTCCCTCGCCGCTGCCGGCGCCATCCTCGCCGCGTATTGGGCCGACGATGTGAATATGCCGGTCATCGACCTGCTGGGCGATGAGTTTCTCGACTATGTCCAGGACGGCATGGAGATCGAAGTCAAGGAAAACGGCCTTGTCGAAGTGACAAGCAGGTAAAAATAACAGCAACCCGCGCAGTAATCGACTGCGCGGGTTTACTATACAAACTTATTCGCTCTTCGGCGCGCCGCCGGATTTGGGCTTGCCGCGGTAGTAGTTGCGGCGGCGGTTATTGCGGCGCTGCTCGTTCTGAGGCTTCTGCCTGTCGCTGACCTTTACAGGCTTGACGGTTGCCTTTTTTTCGGTATTCTGAGCGGGGCGGGGGGCATTTTCGGCCTTGGGCTTGCTGCCGCCGCGGCCCTTGCGGGAGCGGGGCTTCTGCTTCGGCTCGGCCTTCTGCTCGGCGGGCTGCTCGTGCCGCTCGGCCTTGGGCTTCTGCGTGTTTTTATTCCGGGAGCCCCTCGGCTTGCTTCCGCGGCGCTCGGGCTTGGGCTGCTCGGCGGGCTGCTCCGGGCCGTAATCGGCCAGCAGCGTGGGCATAGCCCACTCGTCCTCCTTCTCTTCCGGCTCCTCCGGCTCGGGGACGTAGTTGAGCACATGGGCGGGGGCCTCCCCGTCCTTGGGCCTGCCGCCGGGCACGGCGCAGAGCTCATTGGGCTTATAGCTGTGCAGGCTGTCATCGTCCCCGTCGAGCTTGACCTTCACGGTCTGGCGCAGGAGATTGACCTGCATCGCGGTGCCGTAGCCGTCCTTAGTCTCCACAAAGGCGCCCTGCTTGGGCACTTTTTTTATAAGCTCCTCATAGGCCTCCTGCTCATAGCGCAGGCAGCACATAAGCCTGCCGCAGCTGCCGGAGATCTTAGTGGGGTTTAAGGAGAGCGATTGCACCTTGGCCATCTTGGTGGACACCGGCTGAAAGTCATCCAGAAACTGGCTGCAGCAATAGGGCCGCCCGCAGATGCCGATGCCGCCAATCATTTTTGCCTCATCGCGCACACCTATCTGCCGCAGCTCAATGCGGTTGCGGAAGATGCCGGCGAGGTCCTTCACGAGCTCGCGGAAGTCCACGCGCCCGTCGGAGGTGAAGAAGAAGGTGGTCTTGTTCCCCTCAAAATTGCACTCAACATCCACAAGCTTCATGTCAAGCCCGTGCTCTTCGATCTTCTTCTGGCAGATCTCAAAAGCATCCTTCTCGCGGCGCTTGTTGTACTCCGCCACGCGCAGATCGTCCTTCGTGGCGACGCGGGCCACAGGGCGCAGCGGCTGAACGACGGCAGTTTTCTCCACCATGTGGTTGCCTCGGCAGCAATCCGCTATCTCGAGGCCCTTGGAGGTCTCCACAATGACCTTGTCCCCGGTATTTATCTTCAGGGAATTGGGGGCAAAGAAATAGCACTTGCCCCTGTTTTTGAATTTTATGCTTACAACTTCAATCAATTATTTTTCCTCTGTTTCCGGCTGCGACAGGCTGTCCACCGCCAACAAACCAAATATATGTTTTACGCCCACGCTGCCCCTGAGCCAGGCACAGCAGCGCCGGCACAGCTCAACAAGGCGCATAAGTTCACCCCGGTCAGGCAGGACGCTCTCCCGCCGGAGGCACAGCATATCGGACAAAAGACCCTGCACACAGTCAAGCATGGCCTCGGCCGAGGCGCTGTCCATGCTGTCATTCTGCCCGCACCAGCGGCAGAGCGCCGCGGCATCCCCCTTGGAAACAAGCTTGATGTATTCCCTGGCAAGCTTCATGGCCGCCTCCTCGGCGGCGGGGGCCTTACCGTTGACGGACAGCTCCGCGCAGCGGGAGCGCACCGTGGGCAGCAGCTTATCGGCGTTTGTCACGCACAGCAGCAGCATCGCCCCTGCGGGCGGCTCCTCCAGCAGCTTCAGGGCGGCGTTCTGGGCGGAGAGATTCATCGTGTCCGCCTCATGAATGATGTACACCTTGCGCTTTGCCTCATTGGGCAGCACGACCGCGTCCGCCGCCATGTCGCGTATCTGGTCGACCGAGAGCTCACGCTTCTGGTTGCCGTTTTTATCCGTCAGGCGGGAGATATGGATGATATCCGGGTGCACCCCGGCGAAAGCCTTCCGGCAATCCCGGCACTGGCCGCAGGGAGGCTCCGCCCCCTGACACACGGCCGCCGCCGCGATCTCACCGGCTCGGTGCAGCGCATCCTCCGGCGCGGCGCCCACAATGATGCAGGACTGGGGCAGACGGTTTATATCGGTTTTTTCAAGGCCCGTAACGGTCACGCCCCTTTTAATATGCTGAATAATGCTCTTCTTTATATTTTACAATTTCAGCGCCACATAGTCAACAAAAATCATTCCGCTGATGGTTTTAACAGGCATTTTGTCATGTTCAGCACCAGCTTTGCAAGCTCCGCGCTGGATATCGGGAAGTTATCCACTATCCACGCGCGCAGCATACCCATCACGCCGTTTGTGACATAGGTGTAGCTGTAACGCCGCTCAAGCTCAGTATCACCCATGAGGGGCACGCCGTACTTATCCATGACAGTTGCGATGAGCCGGTCGTTGAAGCTCTGGTTATCGTAGCGGATGATAAGTATGCGAAACATCCGCTCATTTTCGCGGATATAGTCAAAAAAATCCGCCAACACCCGCTGCGTATAGCCGGTGGAGTAGTCATAGAGGTCCTTCGTCTCCGTGGGCAGCAGCAAGAGCACATCCTGCACTATTTCCTCGGCAAGCTGCATAATGTCCTGATAATAGGCATAGAAGGAGGAGCGGTTCACATCCGCTACCCGGCACACATCCGTGACGGATATCTTTTCCAGCGGCTTTTCCTCCATAAGCTCAAGCAGCGCATCCTTCATCAGCTTTTTTGTCAGCTTTACCCGTCTGCTCTCCGCCATACGTCAAACCTCCCCGTTAACGAAAAATTAACACCGCAACTCCACAAATTTCAAAAAACTGTCGGGAACACAGCGTTTTCTAAAATACTGTCCGTTGAAATTCCGACAGGCTGTTGGTATTATACACATATAAATGAAGTGCTGTCAACCCGGAGGATTTGATGATGAACAAGCTTGCCAATTTTATCGTGAAGCACAGAGTGCCCATTTTGCTGCTGACGCTGGTTTTGACTGTCGTCAGCGCTTTTATGATACCGGGGGTCAAGATAAATTCGGACATGACCGAGTATCTGCCCGACTCCTCGAAAATGAAAATCGGCATGGATATCATGGCCGAGCAGCTGCCCGACGCGACGGAGGATCAGTATATCCGCGTGATGCTCACCGGCCTTGACGACTTTTCGCGGCAGATGGCGAAGGAAACCCTTTCCGGCCTGCCCTATGTGAAGGCCGTCGAGTATGAGGAGCTGGACGAAGACTATAACAAGGGCGACAAGGCGCTTTACAGAATCACCACCGAGTATGAATATGACTCGGCGGAGGAGCGCGCCATTCAGAGCGCCGTCAAGGAGCTCTACCCGGACAATGACCCCATCATCGAAACCGGCAGCACCTTTTATAAAATTCCCACCTGGGTTATAGCGCTGGCTCTGGGCAGCCTTTTGGTGATCCTGTTCATCATGACCCCCTCCTGGGTGGAGCCGCTGCTGTTCATGGCGACTATCGGCGCGGCGGTGATTCTCAACTCCGGCACGAATATATTCAGGGGTACGGTGTCCAACACCACCTTTGCAATCTCCGCCATTTTGCAGATGGTCCTCTCCATGGACTATTCTATTATTATCATGAACCGCTACCGGCAGGAGTCCGAGACGGAGAGCGACCATGCCAAGGCGATGGTCTCCGCGCTCAAAAACGCCTTCTCCTCTGTCACCAGCAGTGCCTTTACGACCTTCGTCGGGCTGCTGATGCTGGTGTTCATGAGCTTCAAGATTGGCCCCGACCTCGGCATAGTGCTGGCAAAGGGCGTCATTTTCAGCCTGCTCTGCGTGTTTTTGATGCTGCCCGCGCTCATCCTCATGTGCGACGGGGCGATACGCAAAACCCAGAAAAAGGTGCTCACCGTGCCCACAAAGAAGCTCGCGGTGTTCAGCTATAAGGCGAGAGTGCCGATGTTCTTCGTCTGCATCCTGCTCATGGCGGCGGCAACATTTTTGCAGAGCAAGACGGAGTTCTCCTTTGACCTCTCCAACGAGAGCGTCATAAACGATACCTTCACCGAGAATAACCCCGTTATCGTCCTCTATCATAATTTTGACGACCGGCGCGTTGAGGAGATATGCGACGAGTTTTCCGACACCGAGGGCATTGAGCAGATCGCGAGCTACCCCACCACCATCGGCAAGCAGCTCACCGCCGCCGAGCTTGAGGACGCCCTGAACGACATGGGCGGGGACCTCAGCGTTGAGCCCGAGATGATACGCACGGTCTATGCCCTGCGCTATGCTGACCACGCGGAACACAGGCCCAGCCTCGGCGGCTTTGCGGAGTTTGCCGCGGAGCAGCCCGCGCTTGAGGAGTACGCGCAGGATATGGAAAACCTGCCCGCCCTCGCCGGGAACGCGGGGCTGGATCTTAATAAGGAAATGTCCCTCGACAGCATGTACAGCCTCATCTCCACCGCCGGGTTTGAAATCGACAAGGGCCAGCTTGAACTGCTCTACGCCGCCTATCAGGGGGAGAACAACCTCGACGAGGCGTGGACAATGTCCATTGATGAGTTTATAGATTTTGTCAACACCCGCATCGCGGAGAACGAGAGCTTCTCCGAATTTGTGGACGAGGACGTCCGCAAGCAGCTTGCCGACGCAAAGGAAACTCTCGCCGATGCCCGCAAACAGCTCCGGGGCGAGGATTATTCCATCATCGCCTTCTCTACCGTGCTCCCCAAGGAGTCCGAGGAGACGACCGAATTTGTCAATAAGCTCGACGCGGAGTGCGAGGAAAAGCTGCTGGGCAACTATTATCTTATCGGCACCTCCGCCATGTACCATGAGATGCAGCAGGATTTCCGCGGCGAGGTGCTTCTGCTCACGCTGCTCACGGCGATTTCAATTTTCATCATCGTGCTGATAAGCTTCAGGAACCTGCTCGTGCCGACAGTGCTTGTGCTGCTGGTGCAGTGCGCCGTGTTTATGACCGCCGCCTTCAGCTACATCCGGGGCTACGCCATGAACTATATGGCCTATCTAATCGTCCAGTGCATCCTCATGGGCGCGACCATTGACTACGGCATTTTGTTCGTCAACTACTACCGCGAGAACCGGCGCGCCTGCTCCGTGCAGGATTCGCTCATCCGCGCCTATGACGGGTCTATACACACCATCATGACCTCAGGCCTTATTGTGATTTTGGTCACCGGCCTTCTGGGCGTGACTGTCTCTGCCCCTGCAATCGGGCCGATCTGCGCGACAATCTCCCTCGGCTCGCTCTCCTCCGTGCTGCTGATTTTGTTTATTCTCCCGGCAATCACCGCCGCGTTGGATAAAGCGGTAATGAGGAAATATTGGAAATAAGCAAAAAGCTTCCGCCCGTGGGGAACACCCCGTAAGGAGGTCAGCACCCGCTGAGAGGCAATTGCTTTTCAGCGGGTGCTGTCCTATGATAAACTCAGTGACAAGTCGGAAGTTGTAAATCTCTGCGCATCGCCCTGCTTCCCTCTGATGAGGGAGGTGGATTCGCCGTAAGGCGAAGACGGAGGGAGAGAATACTACCCCTCAGTCAGCCTGTTCGGCTGACAGCTCCCCTGACAAGGGGAGCCATAGTGCAGTGCAAACAGTCCGACAACTTCGTATTTATCGCGCTGACCCATTATGACACTTTTCCTGAAAGTGTCATAATGGGTTACAAAATATAAAAAGGGCAAGGCAGATCTGTGCAGTCTGTCTTGCCCTTAACTTCTTTATGGAGTACTGCCCAAATGGGTGGAAAATTTTTAGGGTTAGACCTCTATAAGCTCGTATTCGCGGCTGCCGACGCCGAGCTCAGCGGCGGCCTCAATGGTGTGGGTGCCATTGCGGCTCTCAACGCGCTCTACAAAGTGGTCGCGCCCGGGGTCGTCAGAGGCGTACACCAAATCAATGCAGGCCTGGTCGATGGCCACAGGGTCGAGAGAGGCCAGAACGCCGATATCCTTCATGCAGGGGTCCTCGGCAGCGGCGCAGCAATCGCAGTCGACGGAGAGGTTCTTCATCACGTTTATAAACACCGCGTTGTCACCAAAATAGTTTTTCACGGCCCATGCCGCGTCCGCCATGGCGTTGAGAAAACGCAGCTGCTCCTTGTTGTAGCCGACCTCGCCTATGCCGTGGATAAGCTGCTTGCCGTCAGAGGAGGCAAAGCCGATGGCGAGCTGCTTGAGCGCGCCGCCGTAGCCGCCCATGGGGTGGCCCTTGAAGTGGGAGAGAACCAGCGTTGAGTTGTAGTTTGCAAGGTTCTTGCCGACGAGGTCAACCTTAATAATCCTGCCGTCAGGGATGGGCAGCACCATGTCCGGGCCGTCTGCGTCCATCAAATCAACATTGAAATAATGGGTCCAGCCATGCAGCTCAAGAGTTTTCCAGTGCTTTTCGGTGCTGTTGCGCTCGCTGGCGTATGCGGTGTTGCACTCAACCGGCGTGCCGCCCACATGGTCAACAATGGGCTTCCAGAACTCCGGGCGCAGGAAATTCTGATTTCCCACCTCGCCGGAGTGAAACTTGATGGCCACGTTGCCGGGCAGGGTCTTGCCGACCATGTCATAAAGGCGGACAACGCTCTCGGGGCTTATATCTTTTGTAAAGTAGACTTTGGATTTCATAACAGCGCTCCTTTTTATTATAAAACATTAGCTGTTATTCTATATATAAACGCGCCTTCTGTCAAGATAAACGCGGGTTAATTTGTCATTTGCGGTTGCAAGCGGGCGTGATTATTGGTAAAATAACAGACAGCGTTAATAATTTTGAACGGATTGGGGCGCTTGTATTTGAAATTCAGGAAAAAACAGCTCGCGGCGGTCATCCTCTCGGCACTTGCGGCCCTGAGCCTGTGCGCCTGCGCGGGCAATAAAGAGAATGCGGCACCGACAGAGCCGGGTACGGTGCCTGTCTCTGAGTCGCTCCCGGATTATACCGGAAACCTGCGCATCTCGGAGCTGATGATAAAAAACGACGCTTCTCTTCTGTCCCCTGACGGGCGCTTTTCCGACTGGGTGGAGATTGAAAACACCTCCGGCGCGCAGCTCTCGCTCGATGGCTGGCAGCTCAACGCGGACGGGGACAGCTGGAGCTTTCCGAGCGCGCTGCTTGAGCCGGGTGAGCGCCTGCTTGTGTTCTGCGATAAGGACGGCTCGGATGAGTCCTGCGCAAACTTCGGTCTCTCCGCCGGGGAGCTTCTGAGCCTCATCGCGCCGGACGGGGCTGTCATTGACAGTGTGGAGTGTGCCGATATGGAGGCCGACCATGTCATGCTCAGAACGGAGGACGGCAGCTTTACTGACAGCCGCTGGGCAAGCCCCGGCAAGGCCAACACCCTTCAGGGCAGCGCCGAATTTGCCGCTGAGCGGCAGTGCGCCTCGCCGATAGTTATAAACGAGGTCGTTGTCTACAACGAAAACTATATCCCATGGTCGCAGCAGGAGGCCTTTGACTGGGTCGAGCTGAAAAACGTCTCGGATACGGCTCAGCAGCTCTCCGAGTATTGGCTTTCTGATGACGATAAGGATCTGACCCAGTGGCAGCTGCCCGAATATGTGCTCGAGCCGGGGCAGTGCATGGTGGTGTTCTGTGCCGGGGACGTGGACGGGCAGTATCACGCGCCCTTTTCCCTCAACGCGCAGGATGAGCGGCTTTACCTCAGCGGGGAGAGCGGCATAGCGGACTATGTTTATCTGCACGATATACCGGCCGGCGGCAGCATGGGGCGCGTCGACGGGGAGAACGGCTTCTTTTACTTCTCGGCCTCCAGCCCGGAGGCACCGAACGAGGGCGGGGCAAGGCTCATATCTGCCATGCCGCGCAGCTTGACTGAGGATGGCTGCTATAACGGCATTGACAAGCTGACAGTTGAGCTTGAGGGCGAGGGAAAAATCTACTACACGACCGACGGCTCCCTGCCCACCGCGGCATCCGCTGAATACACGGCGCCTATCGAGCTTCAGAGCACCTGCGTGATACGCGCCATCTCCGTGGAGGATGGGGCGCTCCCCAGCCGCCCGGCAACATACAGCTATATTATAAACGAAAACCATACTCTTCCGGTGCTCAGCCTCGCGGTGGACAGTCCGGGGGACTTTTCAAACATGTACGGCAACAGCCGGAAGGGCCTGAAGCTGGGCGCGAACCTCGCCCTCTATGACGGGGAGAGCAGCTTCAACCATGACTGCGCGCTGAGCATGAAGGGCTGGACCAGCCTTAGCCTTCCGAAAAAGAGCATGGGCGTGTCCTTCAAGGGCGTCTACGGGGGCGACCTCGAGTGCGATGTGTTCGGCAACGGCATCACAAAATATTCCTCGCTCTCTATCCGTGCGGGGCAGGATTATACCTTCTCCATCTTCCGCAATGAGCTGTTCCAGCGCCTGTGCAGCGATGCGTCCGATGCCGCGCTGACCCAGGCGAGCAAGTTCTGCATCCTGTATATCAACGGCGAGTACAGGGGAATATATTGCCTGAAGGAGGATTTCTCCGAGCAGTATTACGCCTCTCACGCGGGTGTTTCCAAGGGCAGCGTCACGGAGCTTAAAACGCCGGTGGCTCTGGATTCGGGCTTTTATAAAGATGTGATAGACCCCTGCTGGAAAAACGACATGTCCATTGACGAGAACTATCAGCAGCTCTGCCAGCATATTGATATAGACAGCTTTATTGACTGGTTCATCTTTGAGGGCTATTGCGCCAACACCGATATTCAGGGCAACGTGCGCGTGTTCCACTCGGACGAAAACGGCGGGAAGTGGGCCTTCGCCCTGTACGATTTGGACTGGGGCTTTTATTACCCGAATGACTTTCTCCTTTTGATGCGCGACCTTGGCAACGTCGGCAACCAGATGCCCACGATAGCGCGGGCCTTGTCCAACAACGCTGATTTCCGGGACAGACTGCTCACCCGCTTTGCCGAGCTTAATAAAACCGTCCTCTCCAATGAAAATGTCCTGCGGCTTATCGACGAGTATCAGGCCCTGCTTGAGCCGGAGGCGGCGCGCGACAGAGAGCGCTGGGATTTGACTATGGACGGGTGGTATTCCAGAGTGGATTCCCTGCGCAGCTTTATTAACGACAGGGATTGGGAAATGCACAATATTGAGCAGCTTTGCTCGCTGCTCAATGTAACGCCGGAGGAGCGGGAAGCGTACTTCGGCAGATAAGAAAGAGGGATAATTTATGGCTCAATGGCTCAACAGCTTTTTCGCAGGCTATGACAGGGCGCTTTTGGAGGCGCTGCACCATCTGGCCGACGGCGCGGGCACGGTGCTCACGCCCATAATGAAGCTCATCACCCTGCTGGGCGAAAAGGGGCTGCTGTTTTTGCTCCTCGCGCTGGTGCTCATGTGCTTTGCAAAGACCCGCCCTGTGGGCGTGTGCATGTTCGGCGCGGTGTGCTGCGGCGCGCTGATAACCAACATCATCCTCAAGGACGCGGTGGCGCGCCCCCGGCCCTTTGAGGCGCTGGATGTGTACAAGCAGTGGTGGATGGCGGTCGGCTCCCCAGCGGAGGACGGGTTTTCCTTCCCCTCCGGCCATGTCACGGCGGCCACCGCGGCGATGGTGTCCCTGTGCTTCACAAAGGGCAGGAGGTTCATTCTCCCGGCGGCGCTGGTGGTGGTTTTCATGGGCATTTCACGCAACTACCTTGTGGCGCACTACCCCTCCGACGTGCTCTTTGCAATATTGATCGGCGCGCTCTCCGCGTTTGTGGCGTATATTATCACCCGGCTCATCTTCCGCTTCCTCGAGGAGCATGACGACAGGGGCTTCTGCGCCTTTGCGCTGGATTGGAGTCTGAGCCTGCCCGCCCCCGGCGGCAGTTATAAGGGGAAGCACGAGAAATGAGCGCTGAGCTTTTGACCCGGCAGCAGGCCATTGACGCCTGCATGGAGTTTCCCGGCGTGTATGAGGATTACCCCTTTGACGACGGCAACTGGACGGCCATGCGCCACGGGGCGAATAAGAAAATTTTCGCCATGGTTTTTGAGCGGGAGGGGCATATCTGGCTCAATCTCAAGGCCGAGCCGAGCTGGGGCGATTTCTGGCGCGGCTGTTACAGCGCGGTCGTCCCGGCCTATCATATGAACAAGGAGCACTGGATAAGCGTCATCCTCGACGGCAGCATGACGCGCGACGAGGTGCTGCGCCTCATTCAGGACAGCTTTGATTTAACAGCCCCAAAAGCGCGGAAAAAGAAGGACAACTAAAACCAGCCCCGCGGCATCGCCGCGGGGAATTTTTTCGGAAAATTTTCCAAATATACAAAAGCTATACAAGAAATTGACCGAAAGTATACAAGCGCAGAGTATGATATACACAAATCAAAAAAGGAGGCAAAGCATATGAAAAAACGGCTTATCGCTATTCTTCTTATAATTGCGCTTGTGTCTACTTTGTGCGCCTGCGGTAAGGAGGAAAAATATACCGACGGCACCGTAGTTGGCAGCACCCTGTCCGGGGAGGGCGGAGGCAGACTTTTCACCCCGGAGGTCATTTCACTGCCGGAGGGGCTTACCCTGCGGGACGCGGCGCTGGTCGGCAATTTTATTGTCCTGTGTGCCGGGAACGAAAGCGAAAACAGAGTTTTTGGCCTGAATTTAGACAACAAATCGCTCACGGAATTCGGCGGCTTATATCCCGAGAGCGTTTTATCCATAGACAGCTCAGATGGAACGGTGGCCTTTCTTGTAGAGAGAAAAACGGATGGCCGATTAATAGAACACAGCTTTGCGGTTATTTCGCCGGAGGAGATACGCTATACCCACCATGAGGATTTAGAAATACCAAACGAATTGAAGAGCGAAACTGTTTTTAACGTCATGCGGCAATTTGCCTCAACTGCTCACATTTTTGTGACCGCCGACAACGTATATATTAAGACGCCGAAAGGCATCACCGGCTTTGGTCCATATGCCTCCGGCGCTGAGGTGTTCCGCTTTGCCGAAGAGGAGATAGGCATTGTATCCTTCAATGAAGTGTCAACAACGATACAGCGTGTGGTGAGGGATGATTCAAGTTCAGGCACCATATCCTATGTCGAGAAAGAAAAGTGGACGCTTGACGGCAAATATACCCGGTGTTTCGGCAGCAGCGCTGACGGCGAGCTGTACGGCTGGAGCAGCGACGACCCGAATATGCTTTATAACATCAACTATCGAAACGGTGATAAAAACGCCTATGCAAATGTGTTTTCCAGTGGCTGCACGCCGCGCTGCTTTATAGAGCTTGGCGAGAGCAAATTCTTTGCCGCCACCAATGAAGGCCAGCCCGCCATATGGACTGTTGGCAAAAACGATGAGCAGCAAAATGGGCTTCAAGTTATCACTCTTGCCACCTGCTCCGGTGAGGACATGATAGTTGACCGGATGCTGACGCAGGCGGTGATCGGCTTCAACAACACACACTCGGACTACCGCATCGATCTCGTTGACTATGCCGCCTATAACAGCGGGGCAGATCCATACGGCGGCTATACCAAGCTCAACGCGGACATAGCAGCGGGAAGCGCCCCGGATATATACGACCTATGGAGCCTGTCATCGGTAAATTACGCCACCAAAGGACTGACCGAGGACTTGAAGCCATGGTTTGATTCTGACCCGGACATAGATTACAGTGACCTTATGCCCTCTGTGACTGCTGTGCTGGAGAAAAACGGCGGCCTGTATGAGCTTGTACCCTCGTTCTCGGTGGCTACGGTGCTCACGACGGAGGCGCGATTTGGGACAGCCAGGCATTTGACTATGGCTGAATTTCTGGACGCTGCGGACAGGCTGGGCGCTGCCAAGATGTTCGGTAGCGACATGACCCAAGAAAAATTCTGGTCGGCACTTTTGGCCTATTCCGGCGGGGATTATTATAGTCTTAAGAACGCGACCTGCAACTTCAGCACCCCGGAGTTTGTGCGCCTGCTGGAATTTGCAGCCCAGCTTCCGGCTGAGCCTGACCAGACCACCAGCAGCTGGGAGAATGTATATTTTGGCGACCAGTATTTGCTGTTTGATTCACTGTCTAATATGGTGCTTTTAATTATGTCCTCCGATGCGTTATTTGTGGGGGATTCAGTGTCCATAGGCTTTCCGGCGACAAACAGCGGCGGAGTCGCCGCCTCGGCGGATATGCGGCTTGGTATGTCCGTAAGCTCAGAGGTAAAGGAGGGTGTGTGGCAGTTTTTCAAGTACCTTTTGAGTGACGGTTTCCAGAGCGAATATACCAGCGTGCCGATTATGCAGAGTGCGCTTGATAAGAAGATGGAGCAGTGGTGCGAGGAGGTCAAAGATACGACCGGCATCGGCCTTGTGAAGTATGAAAATGGCCAGATCACTCAGCTCACGGTTCCGACCCATCAGCCTGACAGCGGCACGTTAGCGCGCGTCCGGACGATTATAGACAGCATTGACTGCATGGATGAATACAGCGACGCTATGTATACTATTGTTTTGCAGGAGTTCAATGCCTATATAGGCGGGAGTATTACCGCCCAGCAGGCCGCCGCAAATATCCAATCCAAGGCCAGCATCTATATTTCCGAGCAGTACGGCTGAACATAAAACCAGCCCCCGCGGTGATGCCGCGGGGGCTGGCTGGTTATAGGCTTATTGTTCGTCGAAGGGGGATTGCTCAGGTGGCTGAGCCTCCTCCGGTATGCGGGGCTGCTCCGGCGCGGCGCCGAGCTTCACTCCGTCATCCCAGTTGCGGCAGGCAAAGACGAAGAAGGGGTGCGTCACCGGTATGATAATACTGAGTATCAGGTAGAGCATGGTGGATCTCGGGCGGCAGGACTCGAAAAATTTGTACATGCAGATATACATGAACACGGTGGTCACGGCCGATATAAGAGACGCGACTATCGCAAAGGGAATCAGACGCGAGACATATTTAATCGCCATATTGTCCATCTGCGCCTCGGTCAGGTAATCCGCAATGGCAATCATTTTGACAATCAAGTCCGCGTATATGCCGATTATCGCGACGGCGCAGACAAAGACAATCACCGATGACCAGAGCAGAAAATGCCGCCATTTGTAGTCCCGGCCCAGCTTTCTGTCGTGAATATCAGCAATCGAGCCGGAAACCCAGCTGCTTGCCACCGGCACCCACGCAAGGCCGTAAAACCGGACGCCGCGCCGCTTGCCCACCGTAAAAAGGCTGAGCGAGTTCAAAACATAGGCCACAATGCCAAAAATCAGGGCGAGCCCCAGAATGACCAGATACACGATCAAAAATACCGTGGCAAATTCGTCGTTATACATACTTTTTTCCTCCTGTCTGCTTAATTCTCCCATGTCAAACATAATAGCTTACGGCTCAAAATATGTCAAGATAACCGAAAAGACCCTGCGGATTTTCACCGCAGGGTCAAAATATTTATTGCTCTTCCTCGGGCAGGGTTTTCACCAGCACGCTCTCCACGCGGCGGGCATCCATCGCGAGGACGCTTATCTCAAGGCCCTCGTAGCGGAAGCTGTCCCCGACCTTGGGGAAGGCGCCGAAGCTCTCCACCGTCCAGCCGCCGAGCGTGTCGCTGTCGGCGTCAAAGCTGTCCTCGTCAATGCCCATCAGCTCTAAAAAGTCGGTTATGGGCATATCGCCGTCAAGCTCATACTCGCCGTCGGCGCGGCGGACTATCTCATGCTCAACAGTGTCCGTCTCGTCCCAAATCTCGCCGACTATCTGCTCAAGCACATCCTCCATCGTCAGCAGGCCGAGCGTTCCGCCATACTCGTCAGACACGATGGCGAGGTGCTGCCGCTCACGGCGGAGCTGATTCAAAACTGCGGGCAGCTTCATGGTCTTGTAAACATAGCATGGGGGCATCAGCAGCTCGCGGATGTTCACCGGCTCCCCGTCGGTCATGGCCTTGAGGAAGCGGTTGAGATACAAAACGCCGATGATGTTGTCGATGCTGTCCTCATACACGGGCAGGCGGGAGTAGGGGGCGTTCTCAATAAGGGCGAGGATATCCTCCCAATCATCGTCAATGTCGATAGCGGCGACATCCACGCGGGCGGTCATCGCCTCGTAGGCCGGAATCTCGGAAAAGTCAATCGCGGCCTGCACAAGCTCCGACTGGTCCTCGTCAAGCACATCCTCATCCTCGGCTGTCTCGATGATGGACTGAAGCTCCTCCACGGCCTCGTCACTGTCAGGGTCGGCCTCGGGCTTCATGCCGCGCGTCAGAAGGTCGATTGCCTTCACCACAAGCCACACAAGGGGCTTGAGAACTATCATCAGGCCGCGCACGGGGTAGGCAAAGTTCTCCGCCGTGCGGTTGGCGTTTTTCTTGGTCGCTATCTTGGGAATAGTCTCCCCGAAGATGATGACAAGCAGGGTTATAACCACCGTCGCGACCCAGGCGTACCCGTCGCCCCCGGTGATGAGGATCACCGCGACGGAGCCGAGAGATGAGGCCGCAATATTCACAAGGTTGTTGCCGATCAAAATCGCGCCCAGCGCGTCATCATAGCGCTCGGTTATCTTCAGCGCGGCCCCGGCGCGTTTGGAGCCGCCATCCCGCGCTCTTTCAAGGCGCAGGGAGTTGCAGGAGGAATAGGCCATCTCCGAGGCGGAGAAGAACGCCGACAGGCACACGCAGAGAATTATGCCCATCAGAACAAGGTATAAGCTCATGCCTGCTCGCCCCCTTCCTCAATCTCGGGCAGCAGCCGGACGCGGAGCTTCAGTATGCGGTTATGCTCCATCTCCTCCACAACAACCTCAAGCCGGTGATAGCGGAAGCTGTCGCCCACGGAGGGGATAGCGGTGAACTGCTCATAGGCCCACTCGCCCATGAGGGTGTTCACAAGCTCCTCGTTCTCCTCGGGGTCCTCGTAATCCATATGCTCAAACACGTCGCTCACGGACATATCAGCGTCCGCGACGCAGCCGTCCTCGGTGTCGGTTATCGTCTCCTCGACAACGTCGTCCTCGTCCCAGATCTCGCCGACAAGCTGCTCAAGGATATCCTCCACTGTGACAATGCCGAGCGTGCCGCCGTAGTTATCGGTGACGACGGCCATGTTGAGCCTGCGCTTTGACATGATGGGCAGAAGCTCATCAATATTGGCGCTCTGGTGGATGAAAAACACCTCGTCGAGCAGGGAGCGGATGTCGAGCGCGTTTTTCTGGTGCAGATATGCCTTGATGTACCGCCTTATCTGCAAAACGCCGATAATATTGTCGATGCTGCCCTCGTACACGGGCAGGCGGCTGTGGTTCTGGGTCTTGATGAAGTCGAGAATCTCCTCGGGAGAGTCGTCAATGTCTATTGCGGCGACATCCACACGCGGCGTCAGCACGCTCTCAACAGTCACGTCCCCGAACTGGAGCGCGGAGGAGATAAGGTCGCCCTGCTCCTCGTCGAGCGTGCCCTCCTCGGTCATGTCCTCGATGATGTCGTAAAGCTCATCCTCGGTGACGGAGATCTGCGCGTCGCCCTTTGTGAGCTTCGCGGCGCTCTGGCCCAGAAAGGTCAGCAGCGCGGAGAGAGGCGCGAACAGCTTCATAAAGAAGCGAATGGGCGCTGCGCAGCGCTTTGCAAAGCGCTCGCTGTATTTTTTCGCGATACTCTTTGGCAGCATCTCCCCGGCGAAGAACACCACGATGGTCGTGATGATAGTGCTCAGGGATACAGCGCTGAGGCCCCAGCGCTTTGTCACCGCCACGGTCACAATAGACGCGGCGGATATATGTACAATATTTGTGCAGATAAGCAGCGTCGTGATAGCGCGGTCAAAATTATCCAGCACGTACAGGGCGCTCTCCGCGCCCGATTCGCCCCTGTCCGCCGCGGCCTTGAGCTTTGCGCGGGAGCTTGAGGCGAAAGCCGTCTCCGCCACGGCGAAAAACGCGGCGCAGAACAGCAAAGCGATTGCGATCAACCACGGCAATCGACTGCCATCATCCATTTAGGATATACAACTCCTTTTTCTTGAGTAAACTCTGAACAAATCATTCTTGACGATTTATTCATCGTTTACTTTTATATAAAATCGACAAATAGTATATCACATGGGCACGGTATAGTCAATCGGAGAAAATGCCGCAATACCTGTAAAAATCGGAATTAAGATGAACAAAGAATAAATAATACCGGGAATGGAGAGAACTCCATTCCCGGTTGAGACGGTCAAAAAACCTATGTCAAAATGTTAAGATAAAGAAGTAGCGGGGGTGCTCGAGGGGGCAAGGCCCGCCTCGTATACAATAATCCGCCGCCGAAAAGACCGTATTTACGGGATTTTCGGGCGAAGCAGCGTTTTGAACTAATTCAAAACGCTCGGCGGTTGAAGCGGTCAAAAAAGTCCCCGCAGGACTTTTTTGACAAGCTGACCGGGAATGGAGAGAACTCCATTCCCGGTTATCTGTATTTGCTTGATCAGAGCGTTATGCACTTTTTGGGGCAGGCTTCGGCGCAGGTGCCGCAGCCGACGCATTTTTCAGCGTCCAGAACCCAGGTCTTGTTTGCCCTGTCAACCTCGATAGCGCCCACGGGGCACTTCTTGGCGCAGAGCGTGCAGTAAACGCACTTTTCAGGGTCGCTGTGGGGCTTGCCATCCTCCACGGGGGCGGCGCATTTTGCAGTTGCCGCAGCGGGAGCAGCGGCGGGGGCGGGCTTGCGCACGGGCGGCTTCTTGATGAAGGTACCGCTCACAAGCAGATCCTCCTCCTTCGTGGCGACCATGTGATAGTCGCCGGTAAACTCAATGGCATGGGTGGTGCAGAAATCCGCGCAGGTGGCGCAGAAGGTGCAGGAGCCAAGGTTGAAGGTCAGGGTTATCTTATCGCCCTCGTCGGTTTTCTCAATCTTGCGGGTGATGGCGTTGCCGGAGCAGACCCTCTCGCACATGCCGCAGTTGATGCACTTGTCGGCGTGGTAGACGATGCGCCCGCGATAACGGGGGGCGGCCTCCTTGGGCACCACGGGGTACATGTCACAGCTGGATTTGCTGAAGAGCTTGGAGAGCGCTTCCTTTACGTACGGAAAATCCATTATTTCTGCCCCCTTTTCTCTTTGAGTATCTGCGTCGCGAGAGCGAGCCCGTCAATAACGGCCTCAGGCTTCGGCGCGCAGCCGGCCACGTCCACATCGACGTGGACATACTTGCTCAGCGGCCCCGCGATAGAGTAGCTGCCGCGAAAGACGTTGCCCGACTGGGGGCAGGAGCCCATCGTGACTATGCAGCGCGGTTCGGGAACCTGCTCAATGGTGCGCAGGACGCGGGGGAGAGACTGCTTGGTGACAGGCCCGGTGACGACCACAATGTCCGCGTGGCGGGGGCTGCCCGCGAGCTTGAAGCCCAGACGCTCCGCATCATAGCGCGGGGTCAGCACGGAGACAAGCTCGATATCGCAGCCGTTGCAGGAGCCGGCGTTAATATGGAACAGCCAGGGGGATTTCCCGGTGCTTTCAGCGATTAGCTTTTTGAACATTTCAACGCCTCCTTACAGCCCGTACCAAGCCATCACGAGGCTCACCAGCGCGAGCCCGGAGACTATGGTCCAGTAGAATTTGAATACCTGCTCGATTTTGAGCCTTGCGGTGACGGCGTGGAGCAGGGAGATGCTCACTGCGGTTATCAGCACGCAGATGGCGAAGAGCACCAGCACGCTTAAAAGCAGGCTCAGCGCGCCGACGGCGGCGGGAGCAAGCCCGGTCAGCGCCAGGAGGTTTTCAATGCCGGAGCCGATGGAGCCGAAAAACAGCGCGGTGAAGAGGCTTGTAAGCGTGAGCATTTTCACGGCGTGGCTGAGCTTAAAGACGCCCAGCGGCGTGCCGCTGTACTCGGCCAGCAGACCTTCGCATATCTCTGTCTCCGCCTCGGCGGCATCAAAGGGGTGATTACCCGTCTCGCCGGGAATGACCATCAGCATAGCGACTGCCGCGGGAATCATGCTCAGCTTCGTGATGAGCGCGCCGTTTGCCGCCTGATAGGCCACAATATCGCTCAGCGAGAAGCACAGGCCCGTGCCCATGGCGTTGCCGACGGTTTTCGCAACCGCCAGCAGCACCAGCACCAGCGGCAGCTCGCAGGAGATGATTGTTACCATCTCACGCGAGAGGCCGACACCGGCATAGGGGGAGCCGGAGGCGGCGCCGCCGAGAATGGTGCACAGCGCGGGGAGGAGCAGCAGGTAGAGGATAACGATAACGTCCGCCATGCCCTTGAAGGCGGAGAAGTTGAAGATGGGGATAAGCAGCTGGATAACGACCAGCGCCGCGAGACCCACCAGCGGAGCGCCCAGAAAGACCGTCTTGTTCGCGGCGGCGGGGACAATGGTCTCCTTGCCGCAGAGCTTGAAGAAGTCATAAAAGGGCTGGAGAATGGGCGGGCCGACGCGCTTTTGCATCTTCGCGACAAGCTTCCGGTCAATGCCGCACAGCAGCAGGCCGGAGACGCCGCAGAACAGGAAGCCGGGGAAAATAAGTATGTAGCCCAGGTATTTCAGTGCTTCTAAAATTGTACTCATCTGCCCACCTCCTTAAAATACTATCAGCATGTAGAGCATTGCCAGGGCCAGAGCCACAACCGCCCACAGCGCATAGTCGTTGACAACGCCGCTGTGCAGCCTGTGCATGAAGTCAAAGTAATGCCGCCAGTTATGCTTGAAGCCCCAGAAGAGATCCGAGCCGCCAACCTGAGAATAGACGCTCTTTTCGCCGCCGAAGAAAATATCGTGCTTGGCGTCAAGCTCGGCGTCACGGGCGAGGGCGTTGACCTTGTCAAACTTGCCGGAGACGGCCACAACGGTGAGCGCCAGCAGCGCGATGCAGAGCAGGAGCAGCCAGGAGATGGGATCCCACAGGCCGACCTCCACAAAGCTGATGGTGGGAGCCACCGGGGGATTTGCCATGACGCTCTGGGCATAGCCGCTGCCCATGGCGGAGTCGATATAAGCGCCGACGGAGAACACGGCCTTTGCCGCAGGCTCCGTGATATAGGTGGTGACAATATCGGGGAACAGACCCGTAAACACGCACAGCAGCGCCAGAATGCCCATTGCAAGGCGCATCCCGAAGGGAACCTCCTTGGTATTCTCAAGCTCCGGCGGGAGCTGGCCGAAGAACACGGACTGGCTCACCTTCACGAAGGAGGCGAGGGTCAGCACGCTTGTCACCAGCGCGATTATCGTCACCAGCAGAAAGCCGATGTTGCCGGTCTCCACGGCCTTCATGTAGGTCGCCTGATAGATCATCCACTTCGAGGCAAAGCCGTTGAAGGGCGGGATGCCGCTTATGGAGAGGGCGCCTATAAGAAACAGCACCGTGGTGTGGGGCATGCGCTTTGAAAGACCGCCGAGCCGGTCAAGGTCCGCGATGCCTGTCTGATGGAGGACAGCGCCCGCCGCGAGGAACAAAAGACCCTTGAAGAGCGTGTGGTTCATGGCGTGGTAAAGACCGGCGGAGAGGCCGAGCGCTGTGCACAGGCCCACAGCCGTGAGCACGTAGCCTATCTGGGAGATGCTGTGGAAGGCCAGCAGACGCTTGAAGTCATGCTGCACGAGGGCCATCGTTACGCAGACGAACATGCTCACGGAGCCGAGCGCCACCAGCAGAAACTGCATTGTGCCCTTGTCCATGCACTGGAACAGGAAGTAGCAGATGCGGATTATGGCGTAGATGCCGGACTTGGTGAGAACGCCCGAGATTATAAGCGAGATTGACGCGGGGGCAGCGCCGTGAGCGTCTGCCGCGATGGGGTGGAAGGGGACGATAAAGGCCTTTGTCGAGAAGCCCACCAGCAGCAGCGCGAAGGCAATCTTTGTGGCAGTGCCCATGTTGCCGGGGATAAGGGCGGAAAGCTGGGCAAAGTTCAGCGTGTGCGCCTGGGCATAGAGCATGACCGTGCCCACAAGGATACAGGTGGAGCCGATGCAGCCGACCACCAGATACTTGAAGGCCGCCTCAAGCGCGCCGTTTGCGGTGGTGCGGAAGGCCGTCAGCGCTACGGCGGCGAAGGTGAGGATCTCGACCATGATGAACATATTGAAGAGATCTCCCGACATGATAAGCCCCAGAACGCCGCCAGCCAGCATGAGAAACAGGGTGTAGTACTGACCCACATTGTCGTCATGGCTCATGTACTTTATCGAGTAGATGCAGGAGACGAACACGGACACCGTGATCAGCAGCCCGAAGAACAGGCTAAGCGCGTCCACCTCAAGAGCTATGCCGAAGGCATAACCGCCGGCGATGGAGCGGTTGCCCAGCCAGTAGCTGATGATCTCGTTGTTTATCATGACGGGCTTGACGAGCGCCAGCAGCAGCGCCAGGGACAGGGCGGAGGCCAGCAGGGAAATACCGTGACGGAGGGTAGTGCTCCTGCCGAACATCACGACCAGAAACGCGCCGAGAAACAGCGCCATTATTGCCAGGATCGGGAAATGAAGATAGAAGGCAACGCTCATCCTCTAAGCCTCCTTATCTCTCTGGTATCCAGAGTGCCATACTGCTCCTCCAGCTTGATCACGAGGGCGAGAGACATGGCCGTGACACAGGCGCCGATAACTATGCTTGTGAGAGTCAGAGCCTGAGGGATCGGGTCAACGAAGAAAGAGGAGGGTGTCAGCTCGTCCCAAGTGAATATGGGAGCCGTGCCGCCGGGGTTGAAGCCGATGCTTATGATAAGCAGGTTCACGCCATAGTCGGCAACGCACAGGCCAATGACCGTTTTTATGAGGTTGTGCTTGGTCACGATAGTGTAAAAGCCCAGAGCGATAAGGATAAAGGATGCAATATAATTGAACAATATCATATTTTTCACCTCATTCCTTATAGTCAACATCTCTGTTGTTGAGCACGCCCAGCATCAGCAGCGAGAGCGCGCCTATGCCGGTGACGACCTTGAGACCGACGATTACATTCATCCAGAAGATGGTGCCCGCGCTGTAAAGGTTGCCCATCGCGCCGTGGGTATACAGAATATTCTGGCAGAATTGTGCGCCGACTGCAATGCCGAGCATGGCCAGCGCCAGATAAATAGTGGACATCAGCCCCTCCGCGCTGTGCAGGAGGTTAAAGCTCACCGCCCTGGTGGTGACCTCATAGCCGTGACCCAGATACATCAGTATGATGACGGCCGTCACCAGCACGCCGCCCTGGAAGCCGCCGCCGGGGGAGAGATGACCGTGAAGGATTATGTAGAAGATATACACCAGCGTAAGAGGCAGAATAGTGTCGCAGCCGCAGCGTTGGATAATTCTCTTCACGCGAATGTTCTTATTTTCCATCTTCGCCCTCCTTCCTTTTGCCTTTCCTGCTGTTAAAGAGGATGACCATGGAGCCGGCGACCGCGGTTATGAGTATGAAGGCCTCGCCCATAGTGTCGTAGCCTCGGAAATCAAAAACCACGGCGGTTACATTGTTCACGGCATGGGTTTTTTCAAGGTTCTGCTGGACGATGACTGCGGCGGCGCCGTCGGCCGTGCTGTCATCGTAGGACGAGGGGTCCTGAAGCAGATCATAAACGGGGACAGTGGCCTCCTGCCCGTCGTAGGTGCGGGGCATTTCCGCCATGGAGACGCAGCCGTAGATACCTACAAACAGGAAAACCGCCAGACAGGTCCAAGTAAGAAATTTTTTCATTTATCGTCCCCTCCTCGAATTTTCTTGAGAGCAACGATGAAGATCAGCGGGCTGAGCGCCGCGCCCACCGCCGCTTCGGATATGGCCACATCGGGAGCGCGCAGGATAAGGAACTCCGCCGCGGCGAATATCCCGGTGACGCCCAAGGCGATGACGGAGGAGAGCAGCTTTTCAAAATGGATCGCCAGCACGGCGGACACTATCATGCCCAAAACGACAAGGACATTCAGGATCACTATAAGCTCACTCATTAAAATCCCTCCTGTAATCGTCTCTTTCCATTCTCTTTTTTGGACGGATGCCCGCCTTGTACGCGCCCTTCATGATAGCGTGTGCGCCGACGGGGTTCGTCGTCAGTATAAGAGCGCCGATGATGAGCACCTTTACAACGGTGGCGGGGTGGTGCATGATAAAGATACCGTAGAGCAGAGCGCCGAGGCAGACGCCAATGACGCCCATTGTGGATATGCAGGTGCTGGCCTGCATACGGCTGTATGCGTCAGGCATTTTCAAAACGCCGATAGTCCCCGCCAGGGCGAAGATCGCGCCCACGGCGATAAGAACATCAATTATTATCCTCAGAATCATAGCGCCACCTCCCTCTGTCAAGATATCTGCCGATGAGCATGGTGTTGATAATACCAAGCATCGCGCTTATTATGGCTATATCAAGATATATACCCCTGCCGGTGTAGATGGAAAACAGTACCATCGCGCAGGAGATAGCAATATCCGTGCTGTCCGCCGCGACTATGCGGTCAGCCGCGGTAGGGCCTTTCATGAGCCGGTACAGGTTCATAATGGCCAACACTCCGAAGAACACCGCGAAAATCATCAGATCTGTCATTGCCAAACCCTCCCAAGCCATTTTTCAAGTCTGCCCTTGATCGCCTCGCCCGCTTCCTCGCCGCTGGGCTTGGTCACATCAATCCAGTGTACATAGTAATAGGTCTTCCCATCCTCCTCAATTATGTCAAGAGTGATGGTGCCTGGGGTCAGGGTGATGGCGTTTGCAAGGGCGGCCTGAGCATAGTCTGATTTGAGATTCACGGGAATCTTGACAATGCCGGGATTAACATCCTTGCAGCCGGTGAAGCAGCGCCTTGCCATGTCCACATTGGCCTTGAACAGCTCCACCATGAAAACGCCCAGCCAGAACACCAGCGTTGTTATCAGCTTCACCGGGTTAAAGAGCCAGCTGGCCTTTTCGTGAATAAAGAACCGTGCGGAAAACAGCGCCACCAGCAGGCATACTACCGCGCCCACAATAAGCTCCTGAGGCGCGACGGACCAGGTGAGCAGAAGCCAGAAGCCATATGAGACGATAAATGTTGACAGCACTGCGCTAAAAGTCGTCTTTTGCAAGAGAGACCATCTCCTTTCTTATTGACAAATTATTCTACCTTGAGATTTTCAACATAGAACTCCCGGCCGGCCGTCATTTTAAGCGCTGTGGAGCGGCAGCGGGGGCAGCAGGCGTTTTCCCTGTCTGCCGCACCCTCATAGCCGCAGTCAAGGCACAGGAAGGCGGCGGGGAGGCTCTGAATATCGAGCTTCGCGCCTTCTGCCGGGCTTCCGGCGGCGGCGATGGGGAAAAACTCCCTCAGGCACTGGGGGACTATACCCGAAAACTCACCCACCCGCAGGCTTATCTCCAGCACGCGGGTAAAGCCGTTTTTCTTCGCCTCGTCGTTTACTATGCTGATAATGCCTTCTGTTATTGCAAGCTCATGCATTTATCTGTCCAGACAGCTAAAGCACGGGTCAATGCTTGCAACGATAAGCCCCGCGTCGGCAACCGAGTTGTTCCTGAGCATAAAGGGCACGGTGGGCGTGTTCTTGAAGCTGGGCACATGGATGGACACCCGGTGGTTATTGAGTCCGCCGTCGCCCACGACCATGTAGCTCAGCTGCCCTCTGGGGGCCTCATGCCTCGTGACGGTCTGGCCCTCTTTGATTCTGGGCAGCTTGTTGCCGAGGTTTATCGCGCCATCAGGCAGGTTCTCCAGCGCCTGACGGATGATCTTTATGCTCTCATAGCACTCGAGCGCGCGCACGAGCACTCGTGCGTAGACATCGCCGCTGCCGACCACATGAACCTTGAAATCAAAATCGTCATAGGAGGAGTAGGGCGCGTCGCGGCGCACATCCACATCAACGCCCGAAGCTCTCGCGTGAGGGCCGATAGCGCCCAGGCGCAGCGCGTCCTCTCTTGCCAGCACGCCCACGCCCTTGGTGCGCATAGCGATGGTCTTGTCGGTCATGACTATCTCGCAGATCCTATCCATAGGCTCTTTGAGCGCGGCGCAGGCCCGAAGAATCTCGCGGCGCAGGTCATCGTCAATATCGCGCCTTGAGCCGCCAATCGTGACCATGGCGTAGTTTACGCGGTTGCCGGAGAGCTTCTCGAGCAGGTCCATGACTATCTCGCGCTTATCCCAGATGTGCATGAACATGCTGTCATGGCCGATGATGTGCAGCGCGATGCCCAGCCACAGAAAATGCGAGTGCAGCCGCTCAAGCTCGGCGGTGATAACGCGGATATACTGCCCGCGCTTGGGAACCTCCAAGCCGTTTATCGCCTCGACCGCCATGGCATAGGTAAAGGCGTGCGAGTGTGAGCAGATGCCGCAGACGCGCTCCACCAGAACCAGAGTCTGGATGGCGTTGCGCTCGGTGGCAAGCTTCTCGATGCCGCGGTGGTTGTAGCCGACAAAGACCTCCGCGTCCTTTATGATCTCGCCCTCGGTGTAGAGCCTTGCGTGTATAGGCTCTTCAAGCGCGGGATGGTAGGGGCCGACAGGCACAATATAGCTCATTTTATGCCCTCCTTAATGTTCTTTTCCACAAGCTCGGACAGGGGAGTGACCATTATCTGCCCCCGGCCCTGCTCCTCCAGCATGTCTTCCGGCAGGAAGAGCCTTTGGGAGGTGTCAAGCCCCTCAAAGTTGATGCCGAACAGCTCGTTGAGTTCACGCTCCGGCCAGATAGCCGCCGTGTCATAGATATCCCCAATGGAGGGGACGGTGGTCTCACCTACGACATGATAGGATTCCACCGCGCTGTCAACGGCATAGTCCCATGATATATCCATCTGGCCCTCCTTGTTTATGAAGGCGTGGATCATCACAAGGTAATGCCCGGCCTTGCGCATACGCTCGGCAACAGGGACTATCTGCTCCTTGTCGATTACGATTTTCCTGTACTCCTGCATTGACTTCACCTCTTATATTCTTAAAACTTGTATCAGCATATTCTCGGAAGCTGCGCTCCCGTCAGCTTTTGGATTATTCTGCCCCCGCCCAGAAGCGAGCGCGCCACGACCTGACCGGGGTGCTGCGTCGTGACAGAGCCGATAACCTGAGCGTTTGCCCCCTCCGGCAGGGAGCGGAGCGCCGCGAGCGCGGCCTCTTTTTCCTCCGGGGCGACCACCGCGACGAGCTTTCCCTCATTCGCGCAGTAGAGCGGGTCAAGCCCGAGCATCGCGCAGGCCGCGCTGACAGCGCCGTTTACCGGTACGGCTGCTTCATCAAGCTCTATGCCAAGGGCGCTGCCCTCAACAAACTCGTTGAGCGTCCCCGCAAGGCCGCCGCGCGTGGGGTCGCGCAGCACGCGCACACCGGAGCAGCTACTCAGCAGCTTATCCGCGAGGGCTTTAAGCGGCGCGCAGTCGGAAACTATATCCGCCTCCGCCATGCCGCTTCGTGCGAGCATGACCGCCGTCCCATGGTCGCCCACCGTGCCGGAGACAATGACCGCGTCGCCCTCACGAATCGCTCCGGGAGTGAGGCCGGGGTGCTTCAAGACGCCGATGCCGGCGGTGTTTATATAAATCTTGTCCCCTCTGCCACGCTCGACGACCTTTGTGTCCCCAGTGACGATGCTGACCCCGGCGGCCTTAGCGGTATTCGCCATCGAGTCTATCACCCGGCGCAGCGTCTCAAGGGGCAGCCCCTCTTCTATTATAAATGCACAGCTTAAATATTTCGCCTCGCCCCCGCACATGGAGATATCGTTCACCGTGCCGCAGACCGCGAGCTTTCCAATGTCCCCGCCCGGGAAAAATATGGGGTCAACCACGAAGCTGTCCGTTGAGAAAACCAAGCGTTCCCCGCCGGGGAGTATCGCCCCGTCGCCCAGCTCACGCAGAGCGGGGTTATCCAGCGCCGGGACTATCATATTGTCTATTAGCCGGGCGGTTTTCTTCCCGCCGCTGCCATAGTCAAGAGTAATTATATCTTCCATTTTAATCTCCATTCTGCCGCATATCGGCAGCACAAATGGGAATGAAACCTCCATATGCGGCTGAATGGAGATTATTCGGCATGTGCCGCGGTTGCCGCTTTAGCGGCGAGCGGCACGCCGCTTTTAATAATTAGTGTGATTTATCACACTACCGCCTGATATTTATACGCCGCCGCGCAGGAGCCCTCCGAGGACACCATGCACGGGCCGACCGGGTCCTCCGGTGTGCAGGCCTTGCCGAACAGGGGGCAGCCCCGGGGGCTGAGCCTGCCGGTTATGACCTGCCCGCAGCGGCAGGGCGTGGGCTTTTCAGGCGCGATTACAATGCCAAACTTCTTCTCCGCGTCATATGCCGCAAGCTCCTCTTTAAGCCCAAGCCCGCTCATGGGGATGCGCCCCAGACCGCGCCATATATCGTCCCGCCGCGTAAAGCAGCGGCTCAGCATATCCTGCGCGAGGGTGTTGCCCATATCCGACACCGCTCTGGGATAGGCGTTTTGAAGCTGGGGGGCCTTGCCCGCAAGCTGCTTTAGCAGCAGATACGCCCCGAGCAGGATATCCTCCTCCTCAAAGCCCGCCACCACCGCCGGGAGCGAAAACTCCTCCGGCAGGAAGCGAAAGCCCTCCGCGCCGATGATGCTTGCCACATGGCCGGGACAGAGAAAGCCGCTTATGTTAAAGCCCTCCGAGGCGATAAGCGCCCGGACAGCGGGCTCAACGGTCTTGAGCATCGACCACACTGAGAAGTTTTTAAGCCCCTCCTCGGTGGCGGCCAGCACCGCGGCGGCAGTCCCCGGCGCGGTGGTCTCAAAGCCAACGCCAAGAAAGACGATCTCCTTCTCCGGCATCGAGCGGGCGAGAGTCAGCGCGTCCATCGAGGAGTAGACTATCTCCACCTTTGCCCCCAGCGCGCGGCGGCGCTGCAAGCTGTCCCCCGGAGTGCTGCCGGGGACGCGGATCATGTCTCCATAGGTGGCGATGACGATGTTATCGCGCATCGAGAGCTCCAGCACGCTGTCAATAAGCTCCGCCGGGGTAACACATACCGGGCAGCCCGGCCCGCTCACAAGCTCCACACCCCTTGGCAGCAGGGATTTTATCCCCGCCTTTGCTATCGCCATGGTGTGCGTCCCGCAGACCTCCATGAGCCTTGCCTCCATCGGCGGCAGGGCGCGGATGGCGCGCAGCAGCTTTTCGCAGCGCTCAGCCTTTGAGAGCATCGTCCACCTCCGACCACGCTGCTATATCCTCCAGCGCCTGCTCCTCGGGCAGCCGCTCAATGGCAAAGCCCGCGTGTACAATCACATAGTCCCCGGGCTTCGGGTCGGGGATAAAATCCACCCGCAGCTCCCGGCGCATACCCAGCGCCTCACCCACGGCGTTCTTGCCGTTGATTTCTATTAACTTGAGAGGAATTGCAAGACACATTTTCAGCCTCTCCGATTAAATAATTCCTGCGCCGCCATAAGCTGGCCCAGCGCGATCCCCTCATCATTGCAGGAGACCCGCCTGTGCCGCCAGACTTTGAAGCCCTCGGCCTCCAGCGCGGCGGGCAGGCGCTCCATTATATACATATTCTGGAAGCTCCCGCCGGATAAGACCACATCGCCTATCCCGCAGCGCTCCCTTGCGGATTTGCACATTTTAACCGCCATGGCGATCAGCGTGTTCATGAACTTCGCGGCGATTACACCGACCGCAAGCCCGTTTTCCCTGTCCGCGACCATGCCCCGGACCATATCGCGCCAGTCAAAGCGCAGCGGCGCGCCCTCAAAGGCGAGGGGGTAACAGTCCGAACATTCAGTGGCGGCGGCCTCCAAAAGCACCGCGCCCTGCCCCTCATAGCTGCACCGGGCTTTTATCCCGAGTATCGCGGCGGCGCCGTCAAACAGCCGCCCCATTCCCGAGGACAGCGGGCAGTTAAGCCCCACCTTGAGGAGCCTTTCATACACCGGGGCGTTTTCAATATGCCCCGTGTCGCAGCCGCTTGCTTCCAGCATGGCAAAGGCCAAGCGGTCAATTTCCTTCACCGCCCTGTCTCCGCCGATAAGCGGGATGGGCAGGATACTGCCAAAGCGCTCAAAGCCCGCCCGGTCGCCGATAAGGCACTCAGCGCCCCAGACCGTTCCGTCCGTCCCGTAGCCAACACCATCCCAAATAAGGCCGATGACCTTCTGATGCAGATTATTGTCCGCCATGCAGGAGACCATATGCGCGTGGTGATGCTGTATCTGGTACAGCGGCAGCTGCTTCGCTGCGGCAAGGCCGCGCGCGTACTCTGTGGACAGATAGTCCGGGTGCATATCGCAGGCGACAAACTCCGGCGCGATGTCAAACAAACGCTCAAAATGCCCTATCTGTTCGCGGTAGTTATCCAGAGTTTCGATGTTTTTCAAGTCGCCGATGTGCTGGCTCTGGAAAACATAGCTCCCTTTTGAAAGGCAGAAGCTCGCCTTCTGCTCCGCCCCGCAGGCGAGGGCGCAGTCAAGCCCCTCATCCACGCGGATGGGGAAGGGCACATAGCCTCTTGAGCGGCGGGCGGGGTATTCCTGCCCGCCGAGCACCCAGTAGAGCGAATCGTCGCACCGGGTCTGAATGTCCCGGTTGTGGAGCAAAAAGCCGTCCGCAATGCCGCGCAGCTTCGTGACGGCCTCGTCGTTTTTGTACATTATCGGCGTGTCGGAGAGGTTGGCGCTGGTCATTATAAGCGCCTGAATATCGTCCCCAAACAGCAGATAGTGGAGCGGTGTGTACGGCAGCATCACGCCGATGCGCCCGTTCTCGCTTAAATATTCAAGCCCCGGCCGCCGCTTTTTCAGCAGCACAATCGGCCGGCGAAAGCCGGTGAGCAGCTCTTCCTCAGCGGGGCCTATCTCACACAGCCGCCGGGCGGCCTCCACGTCGCGGCACATGATGGCGAATGGCTTTTCGTCCCGCTGCTTTCTGTGGCGCAGCTCGAGAGCCACCGCTTCACTGTCAACGGTGCAGGCAAGGTGCATCCCGCCAAGCCCCTTCACCGCGATTATTTTTCCGCTTTTTACATACTCCCGCGCAAGCTCAATAGCGTCCCCGGGAAGCTCGTTCCCGTCCGCGTCGAGGAAAAAGACCCTCGGCCCGCAGTCGGGGCAACAGTCCGGCTGGGCGTGGTAGCGCCGGTTTTCAATGTCGTGATACTCCGCGTCACAGTCCGGGCACATGGGAAACTCCGCCATCGAGGTCTTGCACCGGTCGTAGGGCACGTCTTTTATAATAGTAAAGCGCGGGCCACAGTTCGTGCAGTTGATAAACGGGTACCTGTACCGCCGGTCGTTTTTATCCCGCAGCTCGCGCAGGCAGTCGTCGCAGATACATATGTCCGGGGAAATAAGGGTGTTGCGAAACTGCTCGGTCCTGCTCTGGCGTATCTCAAAGCCCGTGTAGCCCACAAGCTCATCGGTGTACCGGCACTCGATGCTCTCGATAACCGCGAGCTTCGGCGCTTTCTTCGGCACATCCGCCACAAAGCGCTCCAGCTCTGGGCGCTCTCCCTCAAGCTCCAGCTCCACGCCGGAGGAGGTGTTTTTTATATAGCCGCTGAGGGAATAACTGGTCACAAGCTTATGGATAAACGGACGGAAGCCCACACCCTGGACTATCCCGTGTATCTGAATAAGCGCTCTTTCCATTCCTCAAAGCCTCTTAGTTAAACAATTGACAAAGACATTTTACTACAAAGTAAAGCTATATACAAGTGCAGACTGAAAAAATTTCCAAATATTTTTTCCGGCCGAAAACCCCGTAAAACCGGCGCTTGCCGAGGCAGGAAGCCGAAGTAATTTTTGAACAATTTTATTATACGCCCATGGAAAAGCAAAATAAAGAAAAGTAATTTTTTTGACAAAAAAATTTGCCCGTTTTCGCCCAAAACCGGCACTTTTTCAGACAAATAGAACAAATTGCCTACCACGCTGGAATCCATCAAGCTTGCAGGGCCAAAGGCCTCCACCTTGTAGCAACAAGGGGCATCGGCGCTTCACGGTGCAAAATCCGCTTCGCTCCCTTGTCTCTCCCTCTGGGAGAGCCAAGAAGATGGATGCAGTTTTGCCTCCCCTGCGTAAGGGGAGGTGGTTTGCGGATTGCGCAAACCGGAGGGGTCGTTACCAGTGCAACGATTAGCTTTTTTGCTCAAAAACCGCACATGTACAATCCCTCAGTCAGCTTCGCTGACAGGGCGGATTGTCAAGCAAGTGCAAC
>ULWX01047826.1_pt1 | contig 43190 bp, 44 predicted proteins | sample 1960851 | NCBI WGS metagenome assembly ULWX01 (sample SAMEA4835826, study PRJEB28245) | human gut metagenome | biome: gut microbiome; material: fecal sample | place: Denmark | collected 2008 | reverse complement strand
GCGCCTGCGGGCGCAGCCAGAGTGAGAGGCAAGGCTGCCCCCTGCGGGGCAGCAGAACAGAGTGCGACAACTTCAAATTTGCCGATAACGCTTAGTGGCGCACTTCAATACACCTTTCAGTATAGTGCTTGCAATCGGGCGTATAATAAACGGAGCGTATCGATATCGATACGCTCCGTTCTCTGTTTCACAACCCCTCGCCCAAATGGGAAGGATGCATTTGTTTTGTCTTGAATCAGCCCTTTACGCCGCCGGAGGTAAGGCCGGCAACAAGGTGCTTTTCTATGCACAGGAAGAGAATTACAACAGGGATGGTTGCAAAGAGGGAGGTTGCGAAGAGGTACTGCCACTGGATCATATTGTACCCGTAGAACACATTGATACCCACGGTGATGGGGTTGAGGGTGCTCTCGGATATAAGGGTGAGGGCGATGGTATATTCGTTCCACGCGTTTATGAAAACGAAGATAAGCGCGGTGACTATACCGGGGGCCGCCATAGGCAGCAGCACCTTTGTAAGCGCGCCGAAGGTCCCGCAGCCGTCGATTTTCGCGGCCTGCTCCATCTCGGAGGAGATGGACATAAACGTGCCGCGCAAAAGCCAGATCGCAAAGGCCTGATTGAACGCCGCGTTGAGCAGGACCAGACCCAGAAGGCTGTTGTTAAGGCCGATGTTCACCATCAGTCTGTAAATGCCGACCAGCAGGACCACCGGGGAGAACATCTGGCTCATTATGACCGCGCCCATAAACACGCCCTTGCCCTTAAACTTCATGCGGCTGAGCGCGTAGGCAGCGGGGATGCCGCAGATGATGGCGATGGCCGTTGCTCCGCCCGCGACGATCAGAGAGTTAAGAAAATAGCGGAAAACGGGAGCTGCTGACCAGATATCAACGAAGTTCGACCACTGCCATACGTGCGGGAGCAGACCGGGGGTAGATGAATACATCTCGGCGTCGGTCTTTGCGGCCGTTGTCAGCATGACAAAGTACGGGTAGAGAATGACGATGCTCACCACGAACACGAACAGATAAAGCAGTGTCCGCTGCCATGTTTTCTGTTTCATCACTCTTCCCCCTCTCTCTTAAGGCTGGAGATCATGTATATGCTGGCGCAAATGGCCAGAATCACGAAGCCTATCACGGATACCGCCGCAGCGTGGCCGCCCTTGCCCTCAAGGAAGGACAGCTTGTAAAGATACGTCACCAGTGTGTGGGTCTGGTCCGCCGGAGCGCCCTTGGAGATGGTCCACACAATGGGGAAGGAGTTGAAAACATAGATAATGTTCAGCACGGTGGATACCGTAAGGCTGGGCATGACAAGAGGTATGGTTATCTTGAAAAGCCTGCTCCAGAAGCCCACGCCATCGACCTCCGCCGCCTCATAGAGAGAACCGTCAATGCTCTGCAGGCCCGAGAGCACACAGAAGGTCACAAATGGCACCGTGACAAAAATTCCTATCCAACACTCCCAGGCGAATGTCGCATTCGGTGTCGCCGTCCAGTTGACGTACTGATTGATAAAGCCGAGCTTGGTAAGCAGCACATTCAGCGCGCCGTAGTCGGCGTTGATTATGTACTTCCACACGACGGACTGGATGATAAGCGCGGTCGCCCACGGGAAGATGACCAGAGCGCGGACAAACTTCCTGCCCCGGAATTGCTGATTGAGAACCATTGCCAGAATGAAGCCGATAATGGTGGACAGGCCGACCACGACCACGGTCCAGATCAGGGTGTTGCCAAGCGTCCGCCAGAACACGGGCTGATGGAACACGTCAATATAGTTTGCAAGGCCGTTGAAGCCCTTTATCTTACCGGTGCGCCCCACATCTGAAAATGAAATCTGGAACACCGTGACGATAGGCACCAGTATCATGAAAACCATGAGCACGGTGCTGGGCAGAAGCCAGGCATACGGAGCGGCAGCCTTCAGCGCACCGCCCTTTTTCTTTTCTCTCATTTTGCGCCTCCTTTAGCAGTCAGCAGCAAGCGGCAGTCTTTGAGCAATTCCCGCTCACTCGCCGCCTGACACGCTGTAAAGCATATCAAAGCCGCCCTCACCTCGCGGCTTTGATATGCTCAGGGAGGCCGGACCGGGTCCGGCCCCCCTGATAAATTCTGATTTAACTTTTGCGGGAAAGATTAACCGGCAACCTTTGCCTGGAGAGCATCAAGAGCGTCCTGAGCGCTGCTCAGACCCTCGCTGACCTGCTGCTCAACCTCGATAACGCCGTTGCGGACATCCATCCACTCAGCCTTCTGCATGGGGTAGAACTGGCAGTTGGGGAGCTGAGCGCAGAAGGTGGCAAAGAACTCGCTGCGGCCGGCAGCGCCGTTGCAGTCGGTGTAGTTCTCAGCGGAGGTTGCAAGCAGCTCGGAAGCATCCAGAGTTGCGGGCAGGAAGCCTTCGTAAACCATGTAACCGGCATAGGTCTCGAGCTCGTAGAAAGCATCGAAGAAAGCGGTTATAGCGGCAGTGCGGGCATCCTGATCGGCGGCCTCTTCATCCTTGAAGACCATGAGCTGGTCGCAGACACCCAGGGACATGGCGGTACCGGTCTGGGTGGGCAGGTCGGCAACAGCGTAGTTGACGGTGCTGTCAGCCTTGATCATGTTGAAGGGTCCGATCATCATTGCCAGAGAGCCGGCATTGAAGGAGTCCTGAAGAGGATAACGGGTGTCGGTAGCGGGGTTGGCGTTGCAAAGGCCGCTGTTGTACATCTCGGCGATGAACTCAACAGCCGCAACGTTCTCGGGGGAGTTGAGGGCCCAGTCGCCGTTGGCATCGACAAAGCCGCCGCCGTTGTTGAAGGTGTAGTAAGAGAACGCAGCCTGGCCTTCGTCAGTGGAGATATCCAGACCCCAGGGAACAATGCTGGCATCGTAGGCCTTGACAGCCTCGCAGGCGGCCTTGACCTCATCCCAGTTGGCGGGAGGATTCTCAATGCCGGCAGCATTGAGGATGTCCATGTTGCAGAACATGGCACGGCAGGAAGCCAGAATGGGCAGGGCCCAGACGGTGCCGTCAATAGCGTTGGACTCCCAGAAGGAGGGGATCAGGTTGGCCTTGACAGTGTCGGAGACATAGTCCTCGGCGGGCATGAGCAGGTCATCGGCAACATAATCGGCAAAGCCGCTGATGTTGAGGATGTCGGGCTGGGAGTTGGTGGAGATACGGGTGTTGACGACCTGATAGATATCGTTCCAGGAAACGATTTCGATGTTCAGGTCGATACCCTCGTTGGCCGCTTCGAAGTCAGACTCGAACTGAGTCCACCAATCCTGGGTCTTGTTGCCGTACTGGGAGATGATGACATCGAGAACGACAGCATCAGCAGCAGGGGCTTCGCCTTCGCCCTCAGCGGGGGCCTGGCTCTCTGCGGGGGCCTTCTGGCCGCAGGCGCAGAGCGCAAAAACCATAACCAGCGCCAAGAGCAGTGCAAGAATCTTTTTCATTTTCGCTTCTCCTTGTAAAAAATTTTTCAGGGAGCATCTCTGCTCCTCATGAAGGATTCGACGCATTTGTATCTATGCGAAATTTTATACAAAAGCGCCGTTTATACAGGGATTATACTTGTAAAGGGGTATATAATATAGGTAATTTCATTCGGATTTTAGTAAAATCTTCCAAGGGTCACAAAAAAAACCGCTCTTTACACAAAAAACAAAGAGCGGTTTTGTGCAATATCGCCAAGTTTTCTGCCGAGCAATTCAGCCGCCCTGCCGCGCTTCCATGCGATATCTCCTGGGCGGAACCCCTGTGATATTTTTGAATATTTTCGTAAAATAATTATAGTCCGTAAAGCCAACCTTTTCGGCCACGGCGGAGATGGATTCATCGCTTTTTACAAGCAGGCGCTTTGCCTCCTCCACCCGCCTTGTAGCAATGATATGCATAAGCGTGCTGCCGCCGGACATTTTCTTCGCGATGGCGCAGAGCTTGGTCGTGCCTATACAGAGGTCGGCAGAAATCTTCCTGAGGGTCAGCTTCTCGGTATAGTGCTTGTCCAGATACTCCTCGAGCCGCTGAACGTCCGTGCGCTCAGTGGCGACGATTATGCCCTCCCGGCCTATGTAGCTGGCAACAGCCTGAAGAATCTCGGCATAGGCCTCCATATCCCGGCGGGACATCTGCCGCAGGGCAAAATACGCCGCTTTGAGCTCATCCATATCGCCCTTGTACCAGTCAAGGGTTTTGGCGGATTTTTCCCACTGGAGCTTAACAGGCGCATCGTCCAGAAGCTGGCCGAACACCAGCAGCGCAACCGGCTCGCTGCTGTCAAAAACGGGTATCACCGTCTCGCACAGGCCCGCGTGGCAGCGGTAGCTGTACGGCTCGCGGGAGGAGAAGCTGACCTCCGAGGCCTTCATATCGCAGCCCTCACAGCGGGCGTGGCCCTCAGCGGTGGCATTTATCAGGCGGCAGAACTCGCAGTGCCCGCCGCTGAGCTGGATATCCCGGCCGTTTGCGTCAAAGGTGTTTGTACGGATGCCGGTGAAGCTCTGGAGGCTTGTTATCAGCTGCACCAGCTTCTCCGTGTTATACAGTATATTCATCAGCCCAGCTCCGGCAGGCTTGCCGCAGCCACGCTCTGACCCACGCGGCGCGCCTTCTCATCGGGCACGATGGGCTTTATCTTCCTTGCGTACTCGGGGTACTCGTCCGCGAGGACCTCCTTGGCGCGCCGGAGGATGATATCCCCGCCCTGGCCGGACATGACCCTGCCCAGCAGCAGCACGCTCTCGCAGCCGTAGAACTCATGGTACAGCGCGAGGCTGTGCCCCAGATACACGCCGATGGAGCGATAGATGGCGGCGGCGCGCTCATCGCCCTGCTCCATGAGAGCCTGCACGGCCTTGAGCTTCTGCGCCGGGGCAAGGCTCTCGTCAAGCTCTATCCCAGCGGCGGCGGCAAGCTTTATAACGCCGTCCTGCGAGAAATACTTCACGCCGCAGCCGATGTCGCCCGACCACTCGTCGCGCATGGCCTCCGGAGAGACATCCACCGGGGCGAAGGCCAGCTCGTTGAGCCAGCCGGTCACGTTGCTGTTCTCGTCCACATAGCCCACGGCCTCGCTGGTGCCCATAGCTATGCCGAGGATGTTGCCCTGCTCAAGGCTCATGGCCCCGGCAAGGGCCGTCACATCGCCGTCGTTGCAGACGGAAACCGGCACGTCGCCTATCTCCTTTGCCGCGCGCAGGTAGATATCCTTGACCTTTTTCTCGAAAAGCTCCGGCGGAACCTTCAAAAACAGGGACGCCACCATGCAGCGGTTGTCCACAAAAATACCTGCGGAGGAGATGCCGATGGCGTCAACACGCGGCATATGCTCCGCAGCGCTTTTAAACGCGGAGACAATGCCCTCAAAATGGTAGTCCGGGTTCGCGTTTATCTTCGGGTACCAGACGACCTCCTCGCTGTAAACAGGCACACCGTCGATAACGGCGGAGACCTTCCTGTCGCTGCCGCCCGCGTCAAAGCCTATGCGGCAGCCGCCGAGATGCCGGCCGATAGCCTGCGGAGCGGAGCGCTCCTCAGGCAGCTTCTCGCAAAAGCGGACCTCAAAGGGCTGCTCATACACGCCGGACATCAGATCCCGGTCAAAATCCCGCGCGCCGCCCACGGCGTAGGTCTCGCGCAGGTACTCGAAGATGCCCTCGTCGCCGCTGACCCAGATCCTGAAGCCGCCCTTCATCCACAGGATGAATTTCACCAGCCTGTCGATATAATACCGGTCGGCCTCGCGGTTCTCCTCGCCGCCGCGGATAAAGGTGTTCACCGCGGCGATTTGCCCGCCGGAGCGCTCCACGGCTATGCCCACGCTCTTGTGGGCAGTCGCCCGGTACGCGCGCATGAACAGGCCCAGCGGCATGAAGCCCGGGTCAAGCTCCGGCATGTTTTTGACGGAAAACTCTACATTATACAGTTTCATTCATTGCCCTCCCTTGCCATGATGTCCTGCATCTGCTGCCACTTCTTCTCCATATCACGAACCAGCTTGAACTGGGTGCGTGCTCTGTCAAGATTGTGCTCGGGTCTGGCGGTGGCGAAATACTTGTCGCCGTCGAGATAGTCCGTCAGGAAACGGACGCCGCACTCCAGGGTCATAAGCTTTGCGCCCATGGGCAGGGTCTGTTTTTCAAGCGCAGTCAGGCTGCGGCAGGCGCCCAAAAAGCCCCTGGTATAAGTCTCAAACAGCTCAAGGCTCATCTCGACCCTGCTCAGATCCTTTTCATCCTCCGCCGCGGTGGACGCGCCGAAGCGTATAGAGTCGCCAAAATCATAGGCGGCAAGGCCGGGCATGACTGTGTCAAGGTCGATTATGCACAGGGCCTTGCGGGTTTTCGCGTCGAGCATGACATTGTTGAGCTTTGTGTCATTATGCGTCACGCGCAGCGGAAGCTCTCCGCTCTCGCGCAGCTTCTGCAAAAAGCCCGCCTCCTCCTCGTGGCTGAGGACAAAGTCAATCTCCTCCTTCACGCCGGCAGCTCTGCCCATGACATCCGCCTCGAGGGCTGCCTTAAACTTACGGTAGCGGTCGGGCGTGTTGTGGAAGTTGGCGATGGTCTCATGCAGAGTCTCCGCCGGGAACTGCGCCAGCTGGTTCTGGAAGGTGCCGAAGGCGACGGCACTCTCGTAAAAATCCGCGTCACTCTCCGGGTGCTGGAGGCAGAGGCTGTCCTCAACGAAATCATAGGCGCGCCAGAACTCGCCCTCCTCGTCCTGCCAGGTGACCTGCCCGTCAAGGCTCTTCACAAGGTGCAGGCACTCTCTGGAGGTTTGGACCTTTTTGGATATAAACTCCGTCACAGATGAGATATTCTCCATCAGGCCCTTTACATCCGGGAACACCAGTTTATTTATCTTTTGAAGTATGTAGCGCCTGCCGCTGCCGGTGACGACAAGGTAGGTGCGGTTAATGTGCCCGCAGCCGTATTTTTCGCAGCTGACAGGCTCTGCATCAAACTTAAACTGCAAAGCGGCGTTTTCCATTTCTCTTTCCTCTGCTATTAAAGATTTCAGTCATATTCTACTTTTATTTTACAGGATTAATAGGGTTAATGCAACATAAAATAGAAAAATATTTCGCAAGCTGCGGCAAATTATTATAATTTTACAAGGAAGTTCAAAATGAACTCCCTTGTAAAAAATCACGCCGCCTCGCTCAGGCCCGCGCTGCTGAGCATATCCTGAATACATATGCCGTAGCCCTTCTGCGGGTCGTTGATGAACACATGGGTAACCGCACCGACGAGCTTGCCGTTTTGCAAAATGGGGCTGCCGCTCATGCCCTGCACGATGCCGCCGGTCAGGGCGCAGAGCTCGGGGTCGGTGACGCATATCGTGGCGTGGCGGCCATCGGCGTCGTTATACACGCGCGAAATCTGCACGCTGTATTCGGCTGTCTGCCGCCCGGCGACAGTGCACAGTATGCTGGCGGGGCCGGTGCACATCTCGCCTGTCTCCAGCCGCCGCCCGGCAAGCTCGGTGTAGAGTCTGCCGTATATGCCGTGGCAGTCGTTTGCCTCGACGCTGCCCAGCACCCGGCCCGCGTCAGCGCAGCCGTTGAGCTCGCCCGGCTTTCCCGCCGCGCCCTTCTCGATGCTGATAATCTCCGCGTCCGTTATCTTGCCCTTGCTGATTGGCAGCTCCTCGTTATCGCTGTCACCGCTGATGCTGTGCCCCAGAGCGCCGTAAATTCCGGTCTCCGGGTCGCAGAAGGTCAGCGTGCCGATGCCGGAGACGCTGTCGCGCAGCCACATGCCAAGCCGCCACTGCTCCTCCTCGGCCTTCACCGGCGTGATTGAAAACTTCATGCTCTTTTCCTGCCGCTGCACCGTCAGCTCCACCGCTGCGCCCCTGCCCTGATTGACGATGTCGATCAGCTCCGCCGCGGTCTTGACGGGCTTGCCCTGGGCTTCTATTATAATATCGCCCTCGCAAAGGCCCGCCTCCTCCGCAGGGGAAACGCTGCCCTCCGCCGTCTCCACCGGCGAAACTCCCGCCACAATAACGCCGTCCGTGCTTATCTGTATCCCGACGACCTGTCCCCCTACCGTGAGCTCCTGAGCAAAAGCCCCGATGGGCAGCGCCGCCGCAAGGGAAAAGCACAGAAGCGTTGAAACAAGCGCTTTTTTCATAGTAATCTCCCTCCTGCGCATTATCACTGCTTTCCAAAATGCCGCAAGATAATTATGCGCCGCCGGGGGATAATTAAAGTAGGATATTTCTCTCAGAGCCATAGAGCGCCGCCGCGCGGGACTTGTTAATTTTTGTCTGCAAGCAAAGCCGCCGATTGCGCGACAGGCGCTTTGTATGTTATAATGTAAAAGCAAATTTTTTTGATTGTTTTTATTCTCCCTCTCAGGAGGTGTTTTAATGAGGAAAATTTTGTCTTTTATTTTGTGCGCGGCGATGCTTCTGTTGTGTCTGTGCGCCTGCGGGAAGGATGAGGAGCCCGCCCCCGCCGAGCCGACAGCGAGCGCCGAGATCGATTACGACAAGATATACGAGGTGGAGATAACGCCGGAAAACCTGCTGGACTATTTTGAGTTCAAGGCCTACCGGGCCGACTCCAAGCTCACCGACGGGGAAAACGCCGGGGAGATTACCTCCGTGCAGATGTCCTATGGCTTTGCTCTGCGCCAGGGCTACACCGCCGCCAATGACGAGAAGCATAAGGACACGCTGAAAATCGACTTTACCGCCACAGGTGTGGTAAAAAGCGGCAATTTCACCGTGGACTTCAATACCCTTGAATACACCGGCGAGACCCTGACCTCCGAGACTGTGCCCATTGAGGATTCGCTGGTTTTCTGGCCGAAGGGCGACAGAACGACGACCTACCCATACGGCAATTACAGCGACACCTATGTCATTTACCTTGAAAATTTCAACCTCAGCTCCGTCTCCGGCAAGGTGTATTTAAAGCTCGCCCGGCCGGATGTTGAGGCGGTGGGATAGGGCGGCGGCAAGATGGAGAGGATTCCCCTGTGCAGTCGAGATTTGCTTAAGTTGAAAATTTCGCGCTTCGCGCGGGTTATCCTCTCAGTCAGCTTCGCTGACAGCTCTCCTTGTTACGACAAGGCGAGCCAAAGGATTGACGCAAATTTTTCCGCAAAGCACATTAAAAAGCACTGAAAATCAATGATTTTCAGTGCTTTTTTCTATCAATTCCAGTTTCTCTTTCCTGCTGAGCTTTTTTATCTCGCCCTCGCGGCGCAGGGCGGCGGAGGGGCTGTCGGCGCGCTCAGAGTACACAAGCTCCACCGGCAGGCGGGAGCGGGTATACTTCGCGCCCTTGCCGGAGTTGTGAGTCCTGATGCGGTGCTCAAGGTCGTTTGTCCAGCCGCAGTAGAGCGTATCGTCCGCGCAGCGAAGGATGTATACCCAGTTCATCGGCGCACTTCCCGCACATTTTTTTCAAATTTTGACCGCGCACCCATGACCTCATGGCCACAGCCCATGCACCGGAGCTTGAAATCCGCCCCGATGCGCAGCACCAGCCACTCCCTGCTGCCGCAGGGGTGGGGCTTTTTCATTGTAAGCACATCGCCAACCTGAATGTCCATCTCACACCTACTTTTTTATTTCGTCCCAATAGCGTTTGGCCGCCTGTTCGGTCTTGTTGTCGCCGTACTCGTAATAGACGGCGTTTTTGATGGGGTCGGGCAGATACTGCTGCTTGACCCAGTGGCCGGGGTAGTTGTGGGGGTATTTATAGCCCTGCTCGCGCTCAAAGCCCGTACCGTCGGCATGGACGTTCTGAAGCTCACGCGGGATGCTGCCGGTTCTCCCGGCGCGCACATCGGCAAGGGCCCTGTCAATCGCCATGCAGGCAGTGTTTGACTTCGGCGCGGTGGCGAGCAGCAGGCAGGCCTCCGCCAGCGGCAGGCGCGCCTCCGGCAGGCCGAGCTGCAAAGCCGAATCCACGCAGGCCTTCACGATGGGCACGGCCTGCGGATAGGCAAGGCCGATGTCCTCACTCGCGGAGCACAGGATGCGGCGGCAGGCACCCACAAGGTCCCCCACCTCCAAAAGCCGCGCAAGATAGTGCATCGCAGCGTCCGGGTCAGAGCCGCGCAGGGACTTCATCAGGGATGAGAGAATGTCAAAATGCTCGTCCCCCTCACGGTCATAGCGCATGGCGCTGCGCTGGGAGATGGCCTTGGCGTCCTCAAGGCTTATCTTATTGCGCGCCCCGGCGGCGGAGAAGAGCAGCTCGACCGAGTTTATCGCCTTGCGCACGTCGCCCCCGCAGGCGCTTGCCATGTGGCGGATGACCTCCGGCTCAAACTCAAGGGGGCGCTCCCTGCGGCCGTTCATGATGTCGATAGCCCGGCGCACCGCGCCCTGCGCGTCCTCGGCGGAGATTGGCTTGAACTCGAACACGGTGCTGCGGCTCAAAATGGCGTTAAAAACGCAGAAATACGGGTTTTCCGTAGTGGAGGCGATGAGCGTAATGCGCCCGTCCTCGATAAATTCCAGCAGGGACTGCTGCTGCTTTTTGTTGAAATACTGGATCTCGTCCAGATACAGCAGCACGCCGCCTGGAGCCAGAAAGGTGTCCAGCTCGTCGATAATTTTCTTAATATCGGCGATGCCCGCAGTGGTGGCGTTGAGCTTGCGCAGGCTGCGGTGCGTGCGCTGGGCGATAATACGCGCGACAGTGGTTTTCCCCGTGCCGGACGGGCCATAGAAAATCATATTCGGTATCTGCCCGCTCTCAACTATGCGGCGGAGCATCCCGTCCCGCCCTAAAATATGCTTCTGCCCGACAACATCGTCCAGACTGTCGGGGCGTATCTCATCTGCAAGAGGCTTATACATTGCCCTCACCTCGTATTGAAAAATTCAAAAAAACGCCTTCGGCTCCCTTGTGTAAAGGGAGCTGGCGCGGAGCGCCTGAGGGATTGTTTTTGCACGTTAAACGTTCTGAATAGTCCTTCTTTTTTGCAAGAATCAAAACTTTTCGCTCACAACCCCTCCGGCAAAAATCTCCGATTTTTGCCACCTCCCCTTACACAGGGGAGGCAAGGGAGCAGCTATAACAACAATGACCCTGAGCTTATAGCTCAGGGTCATTATACCATGCTCTTTCATGTTTGTCACGATTACACGTCGCGCTTTTCTATGCGGCGGCTTTTTATAATGTATATGGCAATGGCGGCGATAAGCTCCGCGATATACAGCGCGGCAAAAACGCCATCCAGCTTGCGCACCGTTCTGTGCGCGCTGTTCAAGGCATCCTGTGTAATGACCGTAATGGGCAGGCAGGTGTCGCTGGATTCATAGCGAATGATTACGGCGTTGTCGTTTCGGCGGTAATATCGCAACACCGTCTCCCCCTCGGCGTTGACAATCTCCTGCATACGGGACTTTTTCTCCGTGGTGGGGTTGCCGTCCTCGTCGTAGTAAATAATATCGTCGCTCTGCCTGTCTATGATGAGATTACCGTACTGGTCGATGCTCACTTCCGCACCTGTTGCAATATTCGTGCCGTACTGCTCGCCCACCGTCTCCTTTTGCATCATGTAGGCGGTGAAGTCCTCGTAATTGTCAAAGACAATGGTGTCGGCGTACATACTTGTATCCTCCGTCAGCAGGATATTGGCAACGAGGGTCAGCCCCATTATGCCAAGCGTTGCCAAAACGCTTATCACGCGCAGACGGCGCCGGGCGCGCTGCCTCGCGTCAAGGCTGAACAGACCGCGCTTGACGGCAATGCCCACACTTAACCATGCAACAAACATGCTCGCCAGCAAACCATAACAGCCGCAGATTGCGCCGCTGACAAGCCAGCTGTCTCCTGTAAGGCCCATATATGCGTTATACGGGAACATTATCAGCGGCAGCGTGGCGGCAAAGAGGACGATGACAGGGCCGAACACCAGCAGCGCCCGGTTCAAAATCTTGCGCCGCGCGGCCTGAATCTCAGCGCAGTCCTCCTCCACATTCAGCGAGGCCATGGCGGCCACGGTGAAGCACGCCTCGCACAGGGCCGCCGCAAGATAGAACGCGAGGGCGATGAAGAAGGCGACATATGCCTTGTTGAAGCCGACATTGCCTACCATTGCGCCGATAAATCCAGCCAGAGTTATCCCGGCGGCAATGATGCAGCGATTATTGAAGCACAAAAGGCTGCGGTTTATAAGATTTTTAAGCTGCTTTTCGCTCTTTTCCCCGGCGCGGGGCAGGCTCTCCCCTTCCTTCCTGCGCTCCCCGCGCAGAAGCTCGTCCGCCGTCACGCCGAAAATCTCCGCAATGGCGGGGATGAGACTCAAATCGGGCAGGCTCTCCTCCCGCTCCCAGCGGCTCACCGCCTTGTCGGACACATTCAGCCTCTCCGCCAGCTCCCGCTGGGTAAGCCCGCTCGCCTTCCTCAGCGCGGCGATAAAAGAGCCGATAGATTTCTTTTCCATTTTGATGTCATCCTTATTGCTTTATTGACCGGTCTGTCTGAATTCTACCAAAACGGCACACATTTTACCAGCCCGCAGACCGTAAATCTCTCTCGCTGAGCGAGAATCGGGGGAAATCAGGCGGCATCAATAGTCCTCGTCACGCTCATCTTCATCGTCCAGCATGATATACTCATTAACAAACCGCTCAAACTGCCAATCCGGGCCGTCAAACAGGAGGTCAAGCAGGACGGCTTCCATCTCGCCTTTGCTCATCTTTTTGACATATTGAACGACAGCGAACTCCAGCTCCTGTTCTTCCTTTTCGCGCTGCTCCTCTTGCTCGTAATAATGGCGCAAATCCTCAATAAACTTTTCAGCCTGCTCCGGGAAAGCCGTAAAATACATCGCGACCATGTGCTTGCACACTCGCTGCTTTCCTGTGGCAAAAGGGCATGTGCAGCTTGAGCCTTTTCTGGGGTGGTTTATGTCCACGGTTGTATCGTAAAAAGCACCATCGCTGCCGGCTACCTTACCGGTCAAAATGCCGTCGCCCCGCTTTTCCACGCATAGAACCTTTTTCGCCTCGTAGTATTCGTACCCGCGATAAGCAGACTGTGCGCTCGCCAAACTAATCACGCTCATGGTAATTCTCCTTTTCTGCTGTATATCTAAGCCCTTGGCTTTATATTACCATGCAAGCATTGAAAGTAAAAGCATTATTGCCGGATTTGCAAATTTACATCATAATGCAATTATGCTATAATAGCACCAGCAACGAAGCGGGAGGCGGAGGCACAGTGAAAATTTATACCATCATCGGCGGCGTCAATGGGACGGGCAAGAGCAGCCTGACCGGCGTGTTGAAGACGCAGTCGGCCGATCTGGGAATCATCATTGATGTGGATAAAATAACCGCGCTCAATGGCGGCAGCGCCATACAGGGCGGCAAGATTGCGCTTGAGCGCATTGATGAGTGCCTCAAAAAGAACCTCAGCTTCACGCAGGAGACCACGCTCTCCGGGCGCAGAACCGAGCTTACGGCGGCGCGCGCCAAGGAGCAGGGTTATTTTGTGCGCCTTTACTATGTGGGGCTGAATACACCGGAGGACTGCCTTGCGCGAATAGAAAACCGCGTCAGGCGTGGCGGGCACAATATCCGCGAGGAGGATGTGCAGCGGCGCTTCGCCGGGCGCTGGGAGGCAGTTTCAAAGGTGCTGCCGTATTGCGACGAGGCGCGGTTTTTTGACAATGACAACGGCTTTGTCGAGGTTGCCGAATATCAAAATGGGGAGCTTGTGCTGAAAGGAAATGTGCGCCCAGAATGGATAGTGGAGCTTGAAAAATATTTGCTCGGCAAATAAGTTGCATAAAAAACCGGGGCTGCCAGCTGGTAGCCCCGGTTTGCTTTTTAATTATTCCTCTTCGTCCTCGCTGAGGTCGAACTCAAGCGTCTCCCCGCAGTTGGGGCACTTGATGGAGCCCTCGTCCAGCGTGTCCTGATCGAAGGTTATCTCCTCGCCGCAGCCGGGGCAGGTCGCGTCATACAGCACGCCGTCATACTCCAGCTCCTCATAGTCGTCATCCTCGTCGGCTTCCTCGCAGGGGTTGAGGCAGGAGGCGCAATCGCCAAGGCAATCCTCGTCCTCATCGTCGGGCATATCCAGGTCGCAGGTCAGCTCCTCAAGATAGGTCAGGTCCTCGCTGATCTCGTCAAGAGCCTCGGCAAAGTCAAGGTCGCTGGCCTGAAGGTCCTCCACCTCGTGCGCCATGTCGGACAAAAGGTCCGTCAGTGCGCCCCAAAGCTTCCCGTCTCTGGACTCGGGCTCAACGCCCAGACCCTCAACAAGACCTTTCAGGTATGCCGCTTTTTCAACAACTGTCATGATGAAAACCTCCTTTTCGCTGGCTTCAATACTACCTCACGGACAACAATAACACTTACGCTCTGGACAGATACTCGCCGGTGCGGGTGTCGACCTTGATGCGCTCACCCTGCTCGATAAAGAGGGGGACCTTGATCTCGGCGCCGGTCTCAAGGGTGGCGGGCTTGGTGGCATTGGTGGCGGTGTTGCCGGCAAAGCCGGGGTCAGTCTCGGTGACCTCGAGCTCCACAAAGAAGGGGGGCTCAACATTGAAGACCTTGCCCTTGTAGGAGTAGATGGTGCACTCCATGTTCTCCTTGACGAACTTGAAATTGTCGCCCAGGACGGACTCGTCCACCGGCTCGAGCTCATAGGTCTCGGGGTTCATGAAGTAATAAAGGTTGCCGTCGGCATAGCTGTATTCCATGTTCATACGGTCAACAGTCGCGTTCTCAAACTTCGCGGTGGGGTTGAAGGAAGTTTCGGTGACGGCGCCGGTGATAACGTTCTTCATCTTGGTGCGGACAAAGGCCGCGCCCTTGCCGGGCTTAACGTGCTGGAACTCAACGACCTGCATAACCTGGCCGTCCATCTCAAAGGTAACGCCGTTTCTGAAATCGCCTGCTGTAATCATAAATGGGACCTCCCGAACAAAAAATATCTTTAATAAAATTTTAGCGCTTATATATTACAGTATAAACGCTCTTTTTGCAAGCCTTTTCTTGCATATCCGGCGCAGGATGTGGTAAAATTCAGGTGAATTTCACGGAAGAGGTCACAGCAATGTTCAAAGGCTTCACAAAAGATACCGCCGAGTTTTTCTGGGGTATCAGTTTCAATAACGAGCGGGAGTGGTTTCTCCCGCGCAAGGCGCTGTTTGAGGAGTGTGTCCACCAGCCGATGAAGGCGCTGGGGGCGGACTGTCTTGAGATGATGAACGCGCGCTTCCCAGGGGAGGATTTTCAGCTGCACGTCTCCCGCATCTACCGGGACGCGCGGCGGCTCTTCGGGCGCGGGCCTTTTAAGGACCACATGTGGTTTTCCATCTGGAGCAAGCGGCGCTCCCAGCTCGCGCCGGACTTCTGGTTTGAGATCGGCGCGGCGCGGTATGAGTACGGCATGGGCTTTTCCGAGCCGACCCCCGCGCTGATGGCGGCCTTCCGCAAGGCGATCGACGCAAACCCCGCCCGCTTTGAGCGGACAGCGGCCAAGATTGAGGACAGCGGTTGGTTCGTCGGCGGGCAGGAGTATAAGCGCCCGAAGGGTAAGGCCGAGGGGCACACCGCCAACTGGTATAACCGCCGCACGCTGTATGTGACCCATAGGGTCGACTGCGGCGGCGAGGAGCTGACTGAGGCGCTGCCCAAGACCGTATGTGCTGCGTATCTTGAGCTCATGGAGCTTTACGATTTTCTGTCGGAGGCGGCGCTGGCCGCAGAAACGGAGGGGACATGAACAGGGTATCTGTCATTATGCCGGCCTACAACGCGGAGAAATTCATCGAGGGCTCGGTAAAAAGTGTGCTCAGCCAGAGCCATGAGGACTTGGAGCTTATAGTCATTGACGACGGCTCGCGCGACAGCACTGCCGAAATCCTGCGCCGGATGGCAGCGGAGGATGCGCGCCTGCGCCCGGTGAGCGTCCAAAACGGCGGCCCCGCCATGGCCCGCAACCGCGCGCTGGAGCTTATCTCCCCGGAGGCGGAGTATGTGATGTTCATCGACGCGGATGACGCCCTCGCGCCTGACGCGGTGGAATACGCCCTCAGGGGCGCCGCCGGGGCGGATATGGTCGTATTTGGCTACGCGATAGACAATGTTGATGGCTCATCCCGGGAGTATAACGAGCCGGAGCAGAGCATTGACCGTTCGGAGCTGGGGCAGAGTCTTGCGCGGCTTTATAAGGCAAATCTGCTCAATCAGGTCTGGGGTAAGCTCTATTCGGCGGCGCTGCTGCGGAATAACAGCATCCGCTTTCCCGACTACCGCTGGGGCGAGGACCGGCTTTTCATCTTCTCCTGCCTTGAAAAGGTCCGGCGCATAACGGTGCTGCCTGAGTGCAAATATCATTATATCATGCACGAGGGCGAGAGCCTCATCACCCGCTATTACGACAAAAAATTTGCCGTCTGTCTTGAGATTGACCGGCGCGTTCAGGCTCTCTGCCGGGAGCTTGGCGCGGAGGACGAGGCGGATTTTCGCTACATGTTTGCAAAGAGCATTTTCTCCTGCCTTACGAATCTTTTCTCCCGCTCCTGCACGCTCAGCCGCGCCGAGAAGCGCCGCATTGCTGAGGAGATAATCACGAACGAGCATGTCCTCGCCCGCTGCCGGGACACCTCCGGCGGCCTTCCCACGGAGACGCTCTGCCGCGTCCTCCGCAGCGGAAGCCCCGACTTGACCCTCACCGCGTTCAAGGCCGTGGCCAAGACCGGGGAAGTCGCCCCCGCGCTGTTTACGAAGCTGAAGCATAGGAAATAGGAAGAAGCCCCAAACAGGGGGCTTCTTCCTATTTTATCCGTACTGCTCCGCCGTATAGATGCCCATGCGGCTTTGAATCTGCCGGGCGGCCTCAGCGGCGGTGAATTTGCCGCCGAGATAGGCGTTTATTGCCTCGCTCATCACATCCATGACCGCCTCATCGGTGCAGACGATTTTCTCCGTACCGTACACCAGCTCCCGCAGGGCGTCCGCGTCCTGCTGATTGAAAGCCTCATAGGGCAGGTCCTTCTGTTCGGTATTCCACGCGAGTTCGGCGGCAATCGCCGCTTCAAAGCTCTCTTTAACCGCGGGGATGCCCTTTCGCAGCTGCGGCTCTTCCTCGCCGACAATAAAGGTACGCACGAAGCGCCACGCCGCGTCGCGGTTGGCGGAGGATGCGGCTATGCCAAGGCTTGTGGATGAGCCAAGGGTATACATGGCCTCAGGAAGAGCGCCCAGGCTGCCCATATTGCCGGGGCTGCCCAGCGGCATGAAGTAGCTGCCTGTACCGTCCGCGCTGGGAAAACCGACACTGATATAATCCCCGTGCATTGCGGAGCGGGTGCGAAAGCCCGCCTCCCTTGCGTAATCATAGCTGATTTCAAAGAGGAAGGTGCGCTGCATAGGTGCAGCCTCCGTCTCCGCCAGCGTTTTCAAAAGCTCGAGCCAGCGGGCAAATTCCGGGCTGTCAAAATAGGCCGTTCCGGTATTTTTATCCATAAATTCCGCTGATGCCGCCCATGAAAAGAGCGTTATCAGCTTGTCCTGTCCGGTCGGGACATTCAGCTCAGGGTGCTGCGCGATGAGGCTTTTTATGTTTTCGACTGTCCACGCATCCTCTGCAAGCTCCGGGTGTGTATACATTGTGAGCATGGTATACCTGTCTACATATTCATATATTCCGCCACCCTTCATCATGCTCCTTAGCAGGGTGGGGATAAAATCCTCGCGGCTTATAGTCTCGTCCGCGTCAATATAGGGCAGTATATCAACAAGCAGATGCCTGTCCACCGCGCCCTCGGGCAGAAGGCTCGTGTCAATGATGTCGGCCTCCGCCCCAGTGGCGATGTCCATCAGGATTTTGCCGCGCTCGGTGTCATTGTGATAGATAAACGGCTTAATTTCAACACGAAATTCCGGGTCTGAGTTGTTGAAGCGGATTATCGCGTCCTTCAGCTTGTCTGCGCAGAAATAGGAATCGTTTACAAGGGCATAATCCTCGCCCGAGGCGTCGCCAAGGCAGGCGAGCGTGAGCGTTTTTCTCAGCGGCACTTCGCCCATGCTTATCTTTGAAATCCGGTCGGTAATATGAAAAATGTCGCCGTTTGAGTTTTCAAGCCCCTTCCAGCCGTAGAGCCTGCTGTAGCTGAGCGCCACATCCATCCAGCGAAAAACCTCTGTCTCCTCCCCGGTGGCGGGGTCAACGCTGTATAAAATGCTGTCCTTCGTGGTCAGAAAATGTCCGAGGCTGCTGCAATAGACGGCCTGGTCATAGATGGCCTCGATGGGGCTGCCAAATTGCAGCGTATCCGTGTCAATCTCCGCAAGCCCTGACTCCGACTGGGAGTAGAGCCTGCCGCCAATGCGCGCGTGCAGTCCATCGCCCTGAAGGTTCAGTGCGGGGCTGCCTGTCACATTGGCCTCTGGGTCAATCAGATATGTCGTGCCGCCATCGCCCAAGAGCGCTCTGCCGGAGTCCAGCGCGATGAACGACATGAAATAGGTGTTGGCACTGCAAAAGCTCACCGGCCGCCATGTCTGCACACCGGAAGCGCAATCAATATGCAGCAGAAAATAGCCAAGCTCCCGCGAGAAATCGTTATTCGCCGATTCCTCATCAGTTACATTCTCCCGGAAAAGAAGCCAGAACGAGTCCTCGGTTGCGGAAAAAAGCGAAGGCTGGGGATTAACGGCTTCACCCTTTTCAAGGCCATAGCGTGTCCACTGCTCGGTCAGGGTGTCAAAGCCCGCTATCTCCACCACGCCGTCGGTGGTCTGCACCACGAGGTAAATTGTGTCCCCCACAATCTCCGAGCCGCCGAAGGATACGATCCAGTCAGGGTTTTCAATCTCCGTGCAGATATAGCCGGGCACGGTTTTGACCTCGGTTACAGCCGCACTCGGCTCAACAATCGGCGGTACGCTCTGCGCCGGCTCTGGCAGCTGCGGCTCTTCCTTTGCGCTCTTCCCGCAGGCCGACAGGCTCAGCAGCATACCGACAGCAAGCAGCAGGCAAAGCAGCTTGTAAGCTCTAAGTTTTTGCATACAGACACCCCCTTGTTTTCCCGAAATTTACAGTCAGATAAACCACGGCTTTTTCGGCGCGTTGCTTTGTTTCATTGCTCCCATTTACAATCCGTCCGTCACATCAAACTGCACCAAAACATTATTTTCATCATAAACCGGGAAAATCCATATGCCCTCCCACGGGATTTCGTCTTTATATGTCAAATAGTACGCATCGCCCTCTGTCGCCAATGGAGCATCCGAGTATGAGCGCTCAACTTCTGCGCGCGATGCACCTATGTCTATCCCGCCGCGCAGGGGCAGCAAGCCGGGCTTTTCCACCGTTAGCTTGCAAATGCTCCCCGCCAGATCGTCGTCAAGAATGCCAAACGAGAAGCCGTCATAGTACAGCGTTATATATACGAGGTGGCGCTCCCCGTTCTGGTAGCAGTTATAATCATATTCGCTTCCCTTCGGCGTGCCGTACACTCTGATGGTGTCCTCCCCGGTTTTGACATAGTTGAAAAACCGGGTATAGCACGCGAAGTTTCGCTCATCGTGTATCTTCCCGTAAATCAGCAGCGCCACAGCGATTACAACAACAAAAAGTGCAGAAAGTCTGATTTTCTTCTTCATCGCTTACCCTGCTCCTTTCGCGCTTATATCCTATAATATCCGTTAATCCCGGTCAAGGCTTATTGCCGATATTAAGCAAAATTAAGATTCTCCACGCCGTTGACAAAGCTGTTTTGGGTATAGTATAATGCGTATAGAAAAGGCGCTGCCGGTAAACGGTTCAGCCCTTTGGAATTACGATTGAAGTAACCGCTATCTTTTGGGTGAGAGGGCGGTTACTTCTTCTTGCTTATCTGAACTAACAGACTTGCAAAGCTGATTACCACAAGCAGGAACTGAAAAAGCTCCGAATATGTAATCATAGCACCACCTCCCTTTCGGGAAAGTGGCCAAACCGCCTACCGTATATGGCAGCGCCTGCTTCTATTAGAAGCGACTATATTTTATCTTAGATAATGGTATTTGTCAATTTTTACCTGTTTCGCGCGCAAAAACCGCACAGCCGCCGAAATTCGGCGGCTGTGTCATTACTTCATTTTACAGTATTGCGTTGATGGCTTCCTCGACCTTTTTGGCCACATCCTCGGGGACGATCTTTTTGCTGACCACGAGATCAAAAACCTCGCCGCAGGTCTTCTTGTTGAAGAGCTTAATGGGGTATTTCATGATGTTCGGGGCGTACTGCTTGATGATGTCAACGCACTTGGGGTTGTCAAAGCACTCTTTGACAGTTATGGTTCTGAAGCTCATGTTGTTTCCTCCATATAAATTTTTCGTTTGGTCTGTCTGCATTTTAACATTATTTTCCGCCTCAGTCAACGGCGTTTATCGCTGCCAAGGCACAACGGATGCCATCGAGTGCTGCGGAGGAGATGCCCCCGGCGTAGCCCGCGCCCTCACCGCAGGGATAGAGCCCCGCGATATCGGACTGTAAATTCCTGCCGCGCAGGATGCGCACAGGGCTTGAGGAGCGGGTTTCCGGCGCGGTCATGACCGCCTCCGGCGCGTCAAAGCCGCGCAGCTTCCTGCCCAGCTCCGGGAGCGCCGCCTCAATGACGGAGCATATCTTCTCCGGCAGGACCTGCCGCAGCTCACCCCAGACAACGCCGGGTCTGTAACTGGGCGCGACCGAGCCGGCCCCGGTGCTGGGACGATGGGCAAGGAAATCCCCCACCAATTGAGCGGGGGCGCGGTAGTCCCCACCGCCGTAAGCATAGGCCGCGCGCTCGATCTCCCGCTGCCAGTACATGCCCGAGAGCACGCCCTCGCCGGGAAAGTCCTCGGTATGCAGGGTCACAAGCAGGGCGGAGTTTGCGTTCTCCCCGTCGCGCTTTGAATAGCTCATGCCGTTGGTGACAACGCCGCCAAGCTCTGACGCGGCGGCAAAGACCTCTCCCCCCGGGCACATACAGAAGGTGTAGGCGCTGTTTCCGTCGGGCAGGTGGACGTTGAGGGAGTAATCCGCCGGGGGCAGCGCCCCGCGCTGCCTGCCGTACTGTGAAAAGTCTATGTCCGCCTGCCTATGTTCTATGCGCACGCCCATGGAAAAAGGCTTCGCCTCCATGGGGACGCCCTGCCCCAGCAGCGTCTCAAAGGTGTCGCGCGCCGAGTGCCCGATGGCAAGGATAAGCGCCGAGCAGGGTATCACCCGCTCGCCCGCCGCGTCCTCGACACGTGCGCCGCAGACCGCGCCGTCCTGCATTTCAAGGGCGGTGAGCTTGGTGTTAAAAAGCACCTGCCCGCCGCGGGCGATTATGTCTTTTCTGATGTTCTGCACTACATCAATGAGTATGTCGGTTCCGATATGGGGCTTCGCGTCGTAAATTATATTCTCCGGCGCGCCGTGGAGCACAAACTGCCGCAGCATCCAGCCCATGCGGGCGTCCTTGACGCCGGTGTTGAGCTTGCCGTCGGAAAATGTGCCCGCGCCGCCCTCACCGAACTGCACATTGCACTCGGTGTCAAGCTTGCCCCCGGCGCGGAAGGCATCGACCAGCGCCTTGCGGCTCATGGCATCGCGCCCGCGCTCGATGACGATGGGTTTTGCCCCCGCCATAGCCAGCACCAGCGCCGCGAACATTCCGCCCGGCCCAAAGCCCACAACCACGGGCGGCAGCTCCGGGGTAAACGCCGGAATATCCAGCTCCGGCTCGGCATAGGGCGCAGCGTCCCGGCTGTTGAGGCGCTTTAAAAGCTTATCCTCCCCGCTGACGCTGACCGCCGCGGAGCAGACATAGTGAATATCGTCCTTCTTCCGCGCATCGAGAGAGCGCTTTATGAGGCGCAGCTCCCCTATCCTATCCTCGGAAACGCGCAGCTTTTTGGCGGCTCTCTGCCGCAGCGCCTCCACCGGCTCACCCGGCATGAGGCGCAGATCACGCACAAGTATCATCGGCCGAGCCTCCCCGCCAAGCGGCCGCTGGCCCATGCCCACTGGAGGTTATAGCCGCCGCAGTCCCCGTCAATATCCAGCAGCTCACCGCAGACAAAAAGCCCGGGGCAGATGCGGCTTTCCAAGGTCTGGGGGTCAAAATCCCCGGTCATCAGCCCACCGGCTGTGACCTGCGCCGCGTCAAAGCCTTCCGTGCCGCGAAGCTTGAGCGCAAAGTCCTTGCAGCTCTCGGCGGCGGCGCGCAGGTCCTTATCCGAGAGGCCGCCCAGCGCGGCTGCGCGGTCAAGGCCCGCGTATTTGACTATCATGCGGCCAAGGCGGTTGTGGAGCATGCCGGTGAAAAGCTCCTCGGCCAAAAGCTCCGGCAACTGCTCCCTCCGGCGGCGCAGCATCTCGAGCACATCCCCGCTCGAATAGCCGCGCATGAAATCCAAATGCACCTGCCCGCCCTCGGCGCAGAAGGCGGCGGCGCGGGAGATGTCAAACGCCGCAATGCCGGAGACACCCTTTTCCGTAAACTGTATCTCCCCCGCGCTCTCGGCGAGGGTCCTGCCCCCGGCGGTGAGCCATATTCTGCCATCGGCGCGCACGCCCTTGAGCGCCCGGGGGTAGTCCGCCTCGGTGGTGAGCTGCACAAGCGCCGGGTGCAGCGCCGTGCGCTGGTGGCCAAGCGGCGCGAGGAGCTTGTATCCGTCCATCACACCGCCGAGCTTCCCGCCCGCAGCGCCCCCGCAGGCGACGATGAGCTTGTCGGCATAAATCCCGCCCTCATCGGTGATGATGGTGTAGCCCTTTTTCTCCCGGCGAAGCTCCCGCACGGGGCAGGCCGTCATCAGCTCCACACCCCGCTTTTCAAGCGCAAAGCGCAGCACATCCAGCACGCTGTTGGCGGAGTTTGAGAGCGGATACACCCGCCCGCCGTCCTCCGTCACCGTTAAAAGCCCCAGGCCATGGAAAAACTCAAGCGCCGCCGCGGGCGGGAACTTCTCCAGCGCGGGCAGCACAAATTCCGGGTGCTTGCCGTGGTAATTGGTAAGGCCCGCCCCGGTATTTGTAAGGTTGCAGCGCCCGTTGCCGGTGGCAAGGAGCTTGCGCCCTATGCGCTGCTGCCGCTCGATGAGCAGCACCCTGTTATTCTTATCCTCCGCCGCGGTTAGTGCCGCCATAATGCCCGACGCGCCGCCGCCGATGACCGCGATTTTGTTCATATCTTGTCTCCCGATTTATCTGTCCGTAAGCGCTATCAGGGTGCAGAGGCCCTCCCCCGCATAGATACCCACAAAGTGCCCGGTATCTGTTTTGGCGTATTTCGCCGTCACCCGCTCCTGTCCGGTCACGGGCTTGGAGTAGCTGATATTTATCTCCGCAAAGTCCGCAGACTCGTATACCTCCTGCGGCAGGGCCTCCAGCGCGAAGAGAATATACCGCGTGTTGTGGACATGGCGGTTAAAATCAATGTCGCTCCGGCGCAGGGTGATGCTCTGCTCCGCCGTGTACTCCTCGGGCGCGCGCAGACGGGGCGCGGCGCTTTCAAAGGCGAGCTTCTCCTCCGGGGAATACGCCGCGATAAGCTCCTGACTTACGCGGGTGAGCCTGCCGCTTGCCATGTCGAGCAGGCACAGCTTTGCCTCGGCGCGCATAAGCTCCGCCCCGTTCTCGTCTGTGACGATATAATCGCGGAACACTGCGGGCGCCTCGGCCTTACCGCGCACCCAAGTCGTGATGCTCAGCTTCTCCGTGCTCTCAATCGGGCGGCGCAGGGATATCCGCCAGCTTGTCAATATCCAGGCGATACCCCGGCGGGTGCCGGAGATGACAGAATCATCCGCAAGGTCTGAATGGTGCCCGCTCACAGTCTCAAGCATCTGAAGAATCGCCTCGTATGACATTTTCCCGCGCCGGTCAAGGTCGGAAAGCCGCGGCGCATAGCTCTCGTTATAAAACATCTGTATTCCCTCGCATTGTGAAAACATTTTCCTGTATTATATCAAGCGACGGGCAAATTGGCAATCGGAAAGCTGTACATTGGGCAAAACAAATGGTATACTATTATAATATGACAGTTTATTAAGCAGACGGGAGTCGAACACAATATGCAGATTATCATAGCCGGTGCAGGAAAAGTCGGCCATACCGTGGCGGAGACGCTCTCCGACGAGGGGCACGACATCACCGTTATCGACCAGGACCCGAACACAATACAGATCCTTTCAAACACGCTGGACGTTATATGCGTTGAGGGCAGCGCCACCAACCCCGAGACGCTTCTTGAGGCGGGCGCGGCCACAGCGGACCTGCTCCTCGCCGCGACGGAGATGGACGAGGCGAACATGGTCTGCGGCATATCCGCCCGCAAGCTCGGCACGCGCCATGTGGTCAGCCGCATCCGCGACCCGGAATACCTCAAGCAGACCAATTTCCTGCGCAACGCGCTGGGGCTGGACGTGGTGCTCAACCCCGAGTACGAGTGCGCGATGGAGATATCCCGCGTGCTGCGCTTTCCGAGCGCCGTCCGGGTGGACGCGTTTTCCAAGGGCAATGTTGAGATCATCGAGCACCGCATCCGCGAAAACAGCAAGCTGGACGGGGTGCAGCTAAAGCTTCTGCCCAAAATGTTCAACGCCAAGGTGCTTGTCGGCGTTGTCGAGCGCGGCGGGGAGGCTGTTATCCCCAACGGCGATTTTGTCCTGCGCAGCGGGGACAAGCTCAGCGTCACCGGCTCATTTTCCGAGCTGCGCCGCTTCTTCATCTCCGCCGGGGAATACCAGAAGCCCGTGCGCAAGGTCATGCTCATGGGCGGCGGCAGAGTCGCGGCTTATCTCGCGCGGACGCTTATTGAAAGCGGCATAAGCGTCACTATCGTTGAGCGCAGCCGCCAGCGCTGTGAGCAGCTTTTTGAGCTTATCCCCAAGGCGCACATCGTCTGCGGGGACGCAACGCGCAAGGACGTCCTGCTCGAGAGCGGTATCCAGAGCACCGACGCCTTTGTCTCACTCACCGGGGACGATGGGGACAATGTAATCACCGCGCTCTACGCCCGCAGCTTCAATGTGGGCAAGGTCGTTGTCAAGGTCAACAAGGAGCACTTCACCACCATTCTGGAGCAGTCCGGGCTTGACAGCGTGGTTACACCCAAGCAGCTGGTCGCCCTGAAGCTCGCGCGCTATGTCCGCGCCATGCAGAACTCCGAGGGCGGCAGCATGGAGACTCTCTACCGCCTTGCCGACGGAAAGGTCGAGGCGCTGGAATTTAAGATCGACGCAAGCGCCGCCTTCCTCAACACGCCGCTCAAGGACCTGCGCCTCAAGCCGAACATCCTTATCTGCGCCATTATCCGTAACGGCAAGAGCATCGTGCCTGACGGCAGCTCTGTCATCCTCCCCGGCGACCATGCCATCATAATCACCGCCGCCGGCCGGCTTAAAGACATAAATGCGATAATCGAGGATAAATAATGAACTATCGAATGATCTGCCGCGTGCTCGGCGCCATTCTCCTGTGCCTTGCGGCGCTGCTGCTGCTGCCGCTTATCGCGGGGCTGTGCTATGGGGAGAATGTGCTGAATTTTGCCGTGAGCATCGCGGTTGCCGCCGCTATTGGCGCGCTGCTGCGCCTTGTAAAGCCCAGAGACAGCCGCCTTTTCGCGCGCGACGGCTTTACCATTGTGGGCCTGGGCTGGATACTGATGGCTCTTATCGGCGCGCTGCCCTTTGTAATAAGCAGCAGCATCCCCAATTATATTGACGCCGTTTTTGAAACTGTCTCCGGCCTGACCACCACTGGCGCGTCCATCCTGAATGACGTCGAGGCCATGCCGCGCGGGGATATGTTCTGGCGGCAGTTTACCCACTGGATAGGCGGCATGGGTGTGCTTGTGTTCATCATGGCGGTGCTGCCGGGCGGCAATGAGCACTCCATGCACATCATGCGCGCCGAGGTCCCCGGCCCCACCGTGGGCAAGCTCGTGCCCCGGGCGAGAGAAACCGCCACAATTCTCTACCTTATTTATATTGCCCTCACGGTTGCCGAGACGGTGCTGCTGCTCTGCGGCGGCATGAGCTTTTATGACGCGCTGCTGCACGCCTTCGCCACCGCCGGCACGGGCGGCTTCTCCACAAGGGCCGCGAGCATCGCCGCCTTTGACAGCCTGTATATTGAGCTTGTCACCGCCACATTTATGATTCTCTTCGGCGTCAACTTCAACCTCTATTTCCTGCTGCTCATAAAGCGCGGGAAGGACGTCTTGAAAAACGAGGAGCTGCACTGGTATCTCGGCATTGTCACGGCGGCGGTGCTGGCCATCGCTCTGGGCATCAGCAAGCTCTACGGGGGCTTTGGCATCGCCCTGCGGCACAGCTATTTTTATGTCGCGTCAATTATCAGCACCACGGGCTTCTGCACGGTGGATTACACCGTCTGGCCTGAGTATTGCAAGTGGATACTGGTGCTCTTGATGTTCACCGGCGCCTGCGCGGGCAGCACCGGCGGCGGGCTTAAAATCTCCCGCGTCGCCATTCTCGCCAAGACCGCCCGGGTGGAAATCAAGCAGACCGCCCACCCCCAGAGCGTGAGCCTTGTGCAGCTGGACGGGCGCCGCGTCAGTGACGGGACGATCAGGGCCGTGGGCGTGTACTTCGCGCAGTATATCTTCTTTCTGCTGCTGTTCACCTTTATTGTCTCGCTCGACGGCTATGATATCGCAACGAATTTCACCGCCGCGCTCTCCTGCCTTTCAAATATCGGGCCGGGTATGTCTCTCATCGGCCCGACCGGGAATTTTGACATTTTCTCGCATGGGGTCAAGGCCGTCCTGTCGCTGGCGATGCTCATCGGCAGGCTGGAAATTTACCCGATTCTGGTGCTTTTCTCGCGCCATGCCTGGCGGGTGTAGGCTTCTGGCAGACGGGCGGCATAATCTGCCGCCCGCCTGCTTTATCAAAAAATTTTAATTTAGGGCTTGACTCCAGCGCTTCTTTGTGGTATCCTTACTGAGCTAACAAGATATCGCGGGGTAGAGCAGCTGGTAGCTCGTCGGGCTCATAACCCGGAGGTCGTTGGTTCGAATCCTTCCCCCGCAACCACAAAAGTGGCGAAAACCTTTGGTTTTCGCCACTTTCTTTTTTGTTTTCTCTTAAAAAGTTCCGGGTCTGTTCTGCCTTAATTACCTGACCCACATTTTGACCCACTTTTGGAAAGGCCTATACGGTAACGGATAGTATGTTTCCCATGGTGTTCGCCGCCTCTTTCTGCGCGGCAGTCGTGATGTGGGCATAGGTATCCAGCGTGAAGCCTGCGGAGAAATGCCCCAGCATACCCGATACGGTTTTGATGTCCACACCGTTTTGCAGCGCGAGGGTGGCGAAGGTATGGCGCAGGTCATGGAAGCGTATGCTTGGCAGCCCTGCCCGCTGCAGCACCCTGTGCAGCATATTGTTCACGCTGTCCGGGGAGATTGGTCCGCCCGAAGCCGAGGGGAACACATAATCACAGACTCGCATGGCTTTCATCATGGCCAGCATCTCCGCCGCGTCTTGTGAAATGTTGATGCTGCGATAGGAGTTTTTCGTCTTGAGCGGCATCTCCCTCACCTCGCCGTCGACTCGCGCCACCTGCCTGCGTACATGGATTATGCCGTTTTCAAGGTCTATATCCTCCCACTTGAGGCCAAGCAGCTCCCCTCGGCGCAGGCCTGTAGCAAGGTCGAGGTAGTACATCTCATACACGCCGCTTTTCTTTGCCTCCCGCAGAAATGCCCCAAGTTGCGCGGCAGATATTGTGTTCATCTCTCTGTGTTCTATCTTCGGAAGCTCACAGCCCTCCGTGGGATTGGACTGTATCAGCTTGTGCTTCACTGCCATTGACATGGCGGAGGAGATGACCTGATTGATGTTTCGCACAGTCTTGGCGCTCAAGCCCTTCGGCTGTTTCTCAGACTCTATTCTTGGGACGCGCCCTTCGGTCAATAGTTTCTTATAGAGCTTCTGGAGTTGAAGAGAAGTCAATTTCTCAATCGGGATATTGCCGATGTTTGGCTTGATATGATTGTCGATGTAGCCTTTGTAAGTCTGGTGTGAGGAAGGCCGTACCTTCACTATTGCGTAGGCTTCAAACCATTCATCCATCCACTGCCCGACCGTGTATTTCCCCACTTTGGCATAGTCCAGCTTTTGACTGTCCTCAATGGCCTTGCGGAGCTTTTCCTTGACCTCCGCCTGAGTCTTGCCCAGAACATTTTTGATGATCCGCTTGCCGGTGTCGGGATCGTACCCGGCGGTGTAGCGGCCTTCCCACCGACCATCCTTGCGCTTACGAATGTTCCCTTCACCGTTTGCTCGTTTCTTTGCCATGCTGTTCACCTCATTTCCTGAATATCGCCGTCGTTATCATCCATGCACTCTATGATTATACGGACGCCCAGCCGGAAGCCGATTATGAAATTTTCGACGGCGTTGATGCTGTTGATCTCCTGATATGCGCTTGCAAGGGCTTCAAGCGTATGGCGGGCGCTTTCGTCAAGCCGCTCAGATAGTAGCGCCTCGCACCCGTCTACCCGCTGTGTCATTCTTTGCAGTTCTGAGCCGGCGTTTATCTTACTTTCGTAAGGTCTGATGTTGCCGTAGTACAGGTCTTCCAATGTTTTCCGCATATTAAGCCCCCCTTTCAAGTCACACAACATATCACTCCGCGCAGCAAATAGCTATCGCCAAAAACAGAGTTATCAGTCCAGACACATTTTCAGAAAGGCTTTTTCTTTGATTAGGCGGAGCAAATTTTGACGGGTCAGAAGCTCCTACCGCCATTGCCTCGCGGTTCTTATCTCTATGAGCGAAGGCATGGTTTACAGAGACTTCTGGAAGATCAGGTCATCCTTGAAAGAAATTTCTCCATTGGTCTGCTTCACTTCGCGGACGCTGCGGTTGCGAAGGCGCTCATAGGTCAGCACATCCATATCCGTGTCAGCGGCAAGAATATGATTGGAGATGTTATTCTCCACCGTCAGCTTGAACAGCAGATGCCCGATTCGCTTCCCCAGCTTTCCAAGATTGTCCTCCAGCGTTTCTCCAATCAAGCGTGGGAGATAGTCTCCCACACAATCCGAATCAATATAGCCGGTGTAAAAATCGATTGCCTTTTCGATGTACTCATTTTTGGTGGAGCAATTATCAATTTGGTAATGGCTCTCCACCTTGTTCCAGCTTTCATCAGGCAACCACACCGTATGTCTGGTCTTTTCGCTTATAAAATCCCCTCCAAATCGAAATAGCGTCATTAAACGCTCGGTTTACCGGCGTTTTTCGGGTTTATGGCGAACAAAAGCGCCACAAGCCCGTTTTCTCATCGGAAAAAACACCTTTTTTATTGCTCAAAATTGTCCGCACTGCGGGCAAAAGCGGCCGGGAGGGGGCGTCTACGACACCCTCCCTTTCTCCTGCTTGTCGTCAGAACGCGCTTCATATCCCTCGGCCCGCCGCCAGCGGCAGGCCTCGCTCATTACGCCGTTCTTCCTCTCCCCAGCGAAACCGCTTCGCTGGGTTTCGCCGGGGGCCCCATAAGGGCTTGTTCAGCTCTCCACCTCGCCGTGTCCAACTCCAACTGACGGAGCTGACGCTGCTCATATAGCTCCACCGCTTCCTTGATGGGACGGATGGTGTACAGAGAAGGCAGCCGTTGCGCGTTCGCCCATCCCGTGTGGTGATGGTCGTGCGCTCTGTGCATATGAGTCCCCGCGCCTCCAGCTCCGTCACATACTTGCGTACCGTATTCGCGCATTTTCCGATGGCGTCGCCAATCATCCGGTAGCTTGCCAAACACTGATAGGTCTTGCGGTCTTCCCGACGCAGGAGATACCCGTAGACCGCTATCGCCGTGGAGGACAGGCCAATGGAATAAATCTCGTTTGGCAGCGGGAAATAATTTTTGATTGGGTCGCGCTTTGTCAATCTCTGCTTCTTCATTTGACACCTCCCGACTGCTGCTGCACCCAGCAGATGAACTGTTCCTTCGGAACTACCATGCGGCTGCCCACGCGCAGCACCGGGAAGTCCGCACCGTGCATCAGCTCATACGCGCTTGAGATGGAGACCCCAAGTGTCTGTGCCACGAGCTTCGCGTTGAGAAACAGCGGCAGCTCATCGTAGGACTTGAATTCGGATTTTTTCAAATAATACCCCCTCTAATTTTTCCTTGCGTTTCGGAGGCCGCTCTGTTAAACTGAGCATCGTATCCGGCTGTGTTTTCCGAAACGCAGCGTACCGCCAAACTGTTGCAGCAGTTCGGCGGTTTTTCTTATTGCCATGCACCATACCTGTTCCTGCCCTGCGGCCTTTCCTGACTCGCACAGCGTTTTTCTCTGCCTTGGCGCGCTCAGCTTCCCACAGCTTCACGGCGCGCTTCTCCGGCGAGTATCATCTCTGGTGATGGGTGTTCAGTTTTCATTGACAAGCTGTCTTCACCGTGTTAGACTTAGCATAAATTAGATTAGACAGCAAATTGCTGGGCAATATTAACATCGTGAATTATTTCTGCCAAGACTATCTTAATCATTCTTTAGAATTGTCTAATTTGGAGTGACTTCAATGTGGTACGCTAAAATGTATTTTTCTGAGAAGAAGGAGATCTTCCAGTACGATGCCGTTGGGATTCAGGGTGCGCCATCGACCGATGTTGAGCTGCCGTTTTTGGAGAGTCTTTTATCTTTTCTTGAGATGGACTGTGACGCGCTTTCTCCTGCCCTGAAAAGGATTGCAGACAACTGGGGGCAGCTCATTGCGGCAGAAGACTGGCAGGCCGGTACGAATGCCATGGTGGAGCTGGGGCAGCTCGCTGGTCGGCATATTTATCTCCGGCTTTTGTATGTCCGTTGGTATGACCGCTTTTCAAGAATGGGCGACTATGAAGATTGTGGAAGCGCGGAGGATGAACAGATGCTCGCCGAGCTTAGGGAGATTCCCGAGCTTCTGCCACGCTACCAGAAGCAGATTCAGCGTTTTTTTGATTTAGTTCTGGATGTAGACAGCGCGGGGCGCGATCCCCAAGAACAGGCATCCAAGCAGTATCTTTATGATTCACCCAAGGACGCAGAGCTGTTTAAGTTCCATCCTATTCCGCTGAGCTTCGAGCCGATTGCGGGGCGCTGCTCCCCGGTTCTGTACTCTGCCCGCATTTCAGACATGATCGACTACTCTCTGCGTAGCTGTGTCGAGCGCGGGATCACTGTGCGGCGCTGCAAAAACTGCGGCCGCTACTTCCCGCAGACCGGCCGGGTCAGTGCGGAGTACTGTGAGAGGCCCGTACCCAGGGGGCAGCAGACCTGCCGGGAGGCGGGGGCTTTCCAGCAGTGGACGAAGAGGCAGTCCGATGACCCTGTGTTCAAAGCCTATCGTCGGGAGTACAAAAAACGCTTTGCGTGGATCAAGGCCGGGCGCATCTCCGACAGCGATTTTTACGCTTGGAGCGAACAGGCCAGAGAGATGAAAAAGAAATGCGACCGCGATGTCATAACGCTCGATGAATATACCGAGTGGCTCAAGCTCTCGTGACAAAGAAAAGGTGACCCGCCAATGGCGGGTCACCTTTTCTTTGGATATAGAGGTGTGGTTTTTTAGTTGCGTGTATAATGTCGAATGTGTCCTACTGAGTCAATTTAAAGCGAAAGCTTTAAAATTCAAGTACAATTTTACCTAAATTCTGATTTCAAGAAAGATACTTTAGCCTTTTTCATGGCTGACCAGTCTCCAGCCAATGCATCATATCCTAGGCATTCATATATAAACAACCAATATTGATCCATTTCATCATTGGCTATTAGATTTTTAGCATAGTCTTTAAGTTTTTTTATGTCAGAGCGCCTTTTAACTTTTTTGCAATATATCAAGGCCATCAGCAGCAAAATGCAATCTTTGCTATTGAGAATTGTATTAAGGTCAAAATTGATTAACTTTGTGCCCGAATTAACAGCGAAAAGAATTGCATACGAGCATGCCTCAAAATTGTTTTTTCGCATGTATATGTCGAAAATCATATTAGCATATTCACCGATTTTTTGGTTGTCTACCTCATTTGGTCTAAATACATATTCATCCAATAATGGTACAAGATAAGGGTATAACAGTGCCAGTGAAACCATCGACTTCACAAAATATTCTTTGGCATTTTTAGTCAAGTTAAAATCTTTAATAATCTTCATTGCATAGAAAAAAATAGAATAATTATCGTCGTTTCCGTTGACTAATTCTATCGTGAAATCAATATATGCCTGTATTTCTTTATAATCGACATAGTCTTTATTCTTTTGAAACATAACTGTTTGATTTTTTATCTTATGAACCCAAGTTTCCACAACGCACAGAGGAAGCTTTAAAATTTCTGTTTTCTTATGATTCATTAATAAATCAAATTCTCGTAATTCTCTATTTAAATCTATTAAAAATTGCTCTGCTTCTTCCCTCGTTTCAGTGTAGCAAATGTAATCATCAATATTTCGGATATAGCAGGAATATTTTTGTGTCAATTTCGCATCTATAGCGCACAAAATGATTTCCGAAAGGATATTAGAAGTATGCGGCCCAATCAACAGTCCATGAGTCTCGCCATTCTTTGTGATTTGAGCATAGTGGTCAATCCTGTTGTACCATAGACGCCTATCATGAGCATTGCTTTTTGCTTCTGACTTTCCAACGAGAGCCCACGGGATAGCATGTGTATAGATACTCGGAAAGCACTTTGAAATGTCCGCGTAAACCATGTATTTTTTCCCGATGTATATGTCTGGCTCCGGTGTTCCATCCACATACCAATTTTTATAATTCATTTTAAAAAGTGATTTAGTCTTTTGCATTTTTCTTATATGAAGGCGACTAACAATCCTTGGCTGTCCGAAAGTTTTTTGTTCAAAATACTCTACTATTTGATTCCAGTTTTCAGATAAGCACTTGCACAGCAGTTCATGTCCCATCGGAGTAGGTATTCCTATGTTTCTTGGGATATTAATATTGCGTATGCTTTCATACGCAATATATCCGTACCAGTCATCTGTAAACGACTGTATCCGTGTATTCTTACAATAATCTAAAAATAATTCTGCGCTTAAAACCGGAGGGAGTTTCTCGGAAAACATGCCATATTGTACTAACCCATCATATAATTCTTCAGGTGAAATTTCTCTCATAAAATCTGAATAAGTCCTTTTCATATATCTCTATCCTCTGGTTCAACATTATTTTTTCAATCTAATTGTTGCTATACTTTATTTTTTGCCTCGATATATTGTTCGGCTCTGTAATTTCTTTAATCTGTCTGAGACTGCACCGGGCGTTCTTTTCAGTGTGCCTGCAATCTGATAAATACTGCAACCTTCTCGGCTAAGATATAGAAGTTTGTTTTCCTCGACAGCGGTCCACGCATCACCCGCTCGCGGATAGCGTATAGCAGTTTGTTTATGTTTTTCTCTACGGGCTGCCTCCTTCTCAGCTTTTATGCGGACTAAATACTGCTCGTTAGATTCAATCCCGCAATGCTCGAGAACCTCAAGTAGCGCCTCTTGAATTTCTTCATTTGAACAACTATCGTTCTTGGGCAACACTCTCCCGGAAAGCGGGTCTATACCTTTACTGAGGCTTTCAACCATAGTTCTTGCCAAAAATGGATCCATAATTATTCCACCATCAATTTATTTGTTTTCTTCTCTATGTTTTGTTCGTCGCCTTTAGCTTTCGGCTTTACATAGCGTTCGGTGCGGTTATATCAACGCCCCGCATTATCCGTCCACATTTCGCACTGGCTGATTACCGTGTCAATGGCGTTTTCGTATTCATCCGGCGGGTACTTATACTTTTTCAGCAGGCGCTTGACCATTTTCCGCATGGAGGCTCTGGCAGTTTCTTTTTGCTGCCAGTCAATGGTGCGGTTTTTGCGAAGCAGCTCCGTAAGCTCGCGAGTCATGGAAATCAATTCATCATTTGCATAGAAGTCCTTGATTGCTTCGGGCTTAGTTAGCGCATCGTAAAAAGCCAATTCTTCCTGCGTCAAGCCCAGCTTTTCTCCCGCCTGATGCGCTTTGGCAATCTGCTCGGCCGCCTCCAGCAGCTCCTTGATAACCTCATCGTTACTGATATGCCCATTGTAATAAGCGTTCATAATCCGTGCAATCATTTCGGAAAATTTCTTTGACTGTACCACATTCGTGCGTCTGTACAGAGAAACCTGCTCGGCAAGCAGCTTCTTCAAAATCTCAACAGCGATATTTTTTTGCTTCATCTTTGAGATTTCTTCCAGTACGGAGGGGTCAAACAGAGAAAAGTTTTCGCCAACGCTGCGGCTGTCAAATAGACTGATTACGCCTTCGCTCTGGATGCTGGCTTTTAGCAATTCATTGATCTGCGCATTGATTTCCGGCAGAGACAGAGGCTTGCCGCCGTTGCCACCATAGGTTAGCTTTACAACAGTGGAGCGAACTGCCTCAAAATATGCTGCTTCGCGGCGCTCCTGCTCAGTGGTCATGCTGGAGCAAAGCGACATTGATTGCTTCATTAGCATGGCTTCCTTCAGGAACAAATCTTTCAATTCCTGATCACTGGGATCAAGAACAAAGTTTGCGCCGTCTGCAATCAGCTTTGCCATAGTTAACGGTGAGCCGTTGATAAATCCGCTGTAGTCAAAATGATGAAACAAATCTCGGCAAACCTGCAGCTTCTCCTGAAACTTAGGATACGCTGTTTTGGCGATGTTCATATCGCCGTAATTGGCACGGTCGCGGACGGTGTATTCATTCATCGCAGCCTTCAATGCACTTGCGATGCCCACATAGTCAACTACCAGTCCACCTTCCTTGTCTTTGAATACCCGGTTGACGCGAGCGATGGCCTGCATAAGGTTGTATCCATGCATGGGCTTGTACACATACATAGTATGCATTGACGGCACATCAAAGCCCGTGAGCCACATATCAACCACGATAGCAATCTTCATGGGGTCATCGTTATCTTTGAATTTGCGGGCCAGTTCCTCTTTGTGGGATTTTGTGCCGATGATTTCCTTCCAGTCCTCCGGGTCGTTGTTTCCGCTGGTCATAACAACGCCGACTTTTTCCTTCCAGCCGGGCCTTATCTCCAGAATGCGGCGATAAATCTTCATGGCGATGGAGCGGGAGTATGCCACAATCATGGCCTTACCGGTCAGAAGATTGGCACGGTTGGTTTCATAATGAGTGACAATATCATCCACCAACGATTGAATGGTGGAATCCGCACCGAGAACGCTCTCCATTTGCCCCATCATTTTCTTGCTTTTTTCAATGGTCGCTTTATCGGCCTGCTGCTCCATCAGGTCATAGGTAGAGTCAATCAACCGGAGGGTGTTTTCGTCCAGCTTCAAATGAATGACACGGCTTTCGTAATAAACAGGGCGGGTCGCGCCGTCTTCCACGGCCTGTGTCATATCATAAATATCGATGTAATCACCGAATATCTCGCGGGTGTTGCGATCTTTAGAGGAAACAGGCGTACCTGTAAAACCTATAAATGTGGCATTGGGCAGAGCATCACGAATAACACGGGCATTGCCAACCACGATTCTGGCCTCGGTTTCACCGGCCTCATTTTCGTGCATGACAACGCGCTCATCCATGCCATATTGCCCACGATGAGCTTCATCTGCCATAACCACAATATTGCGGCGAGTGGACAGCGGCTCCTCCCGTTCCTCAAACTTGAACATGGTGGTGAATATAATGCCATTGGCAGTTCTGCCATCCAGCAGTTCCTTCAGGTGTACCTTGCTCTCTGCCTGAACGGGAGTCTGGCGCAGGAATGCGGCGCACTTGGAGAACTGGCTGTACAACTGGTCGTCAAGGTCGATTCTATCAGTCATGACTACTATGGTCGGGCTGTCCAGCGCCTCCTGCAGCAGGTGGGCATAAAATACCATAGACAAGGATTTGCCGCTGCCCTGCGTATGCCAGAACACGCCACCTTTACCGTCTGTCCTTGTGGCAACTTTGGCCTTTTCAATAGCTTTGCGTACCGCGAAGTATTGGTGGTAGCCTGCCAGTATCTTAAACGCCTTGGCCTGTTCAACGGAAAAGCAGATAAAGTTCTTTATAATGTCCAGCAGCCGCGTTTTATCGAACATGCCCTCGTAGAAGGTGTCAAACTGTACGTAGGCGGTGTTTTCATAGCTGCCATCTTTGGTTTTCCACTCCATGAATCGGTCGAGGCCGGAGGTGATGGTGCCTGCCTTGTTGGTGGTTAGGTCGCTGATTACACAGATGGCGTTGTAGTTGAAGATAGAGGGAATGTCCTGCATATAGTTGCGGATTTGGTTATACGCATTCTCAGCGTTCACTTCATCCTTGGACGGGCTTTTCAGCTCCATAAGCACCAGCGGCAGGCCGTTGATGAAAAGAATAATGTCTGGGCGACGGTTGCTGCCGTTCTCGATGTATGTAAACTGGTTGACTACATAGAAAGTGTTGTTTGCCACAGTTTTATAGTCCAGCAGATAGACAAGGGAATTGCGCTCCTCACCATTGACAAAATACTTTACCGGGACACCATTTTGCAAATAGTCCATAAACTGCATGTTCTTCTGCAGCAGGCTGCCAGTGTCAAAGTTGCGGAGCTTGCTGATCGCTTCATTGATTGCGTCCAGAGGCAGTTCCTTATTCAGTTTCACAAGGCTGTCCATAAGGACAGAATCAAGCAGGGGGCTTGAATAATCCCGCTCCATATCCGGGGCGTAGATATGGGTATAGCCCATGTTCTCGAACAGCTCTATGACGGCTTGCTCGAACATATCCTCTGTGAAATGCATAGTAATGCCTCCTAATGAATTAACACTTAGTTGCGCGATAGTTGTTCGATCAATCGATGTGCATACCCAGCTTTCTGAAAGTATTCCTTTCCTTCTGTATCTCGCGCATAAAGATATAACCTTGCTTTTTTGCTGAGTTTTGATAGGGCAAAAATAAGATCAGCATTTTTGAACATTTCCGTTTTTACTTCTGTTGGGGCAATGATACCCGTCCCTGTTATCTCGTCCCTTATTTTTGCCATTTTCTCTTGTCCGTTGTGTAATGACTTATCTTTGACGGAAATACCTAAATATGTAATATTTACATTTCTTGATCCGACGTTCGCTGCATTTACAGAAAAAGCAATTAGCCCCTTGAGATTTCACCACCTTCCGAGAGGCGTTATCGGGTGTTATTAAAGCCCCGGAAACCCTTGAAAATACGCCAATTTATCCATGCGAAGGCGTTATAGGCTGTTATCGAACATTACCGCATTTTTATGGCCTCACGGACGCTCGTGAGGGAAAAATTAAGGACAAAACACAGGGAACGACAAGAGAATGAAGTGGCAAAGAGAACTGTCGTGATGTGTGCCAGGCTCCGCCGGAGCCTCCCCTGTGTGAAGCCGGACAACTGAATATAGCGGCTCTTGTGAGCCGATGGATTGACGGACATTAGTGTTTCTGCTGATGTCCGTTTTTCTATGCCCAAAATCAGATGCGAAGGAGGTTCCGGGCTGGGCCTCCTTTTTGTGTCTCAATGGAGGTGAGAAGCATTGAGCGACAAGCCCGCGTCACCTGCCAGGGGACGAAAGAAAACCGCCCCGCCTACCCAGCAGCCACCCCAGGAAGAAGTGGTGGTCCGCCTGCCGCTGACCGACCTTCACCCATTCCCGGACCATCCTTTTCAGGTGCGGGACGATGAGGAAATGCGGGAGACAATCCAGAGCGTCAAAGAGTATGGCGTGATTGTCCCTGCCATTGTGCGGCCCCGCGAGGAAGGCGGCTATGAGATTGTGGCCGGACACCGGCGCAAATACGCCTGTGAGCAGGCCGGTCTGGACACGATGCCGGTCCTGATCCGCAACCTGGACCGGGACGCCGCCACCATCATCATGGTGGACAGCAACCTTCAGCGGGAGAACATCCTGCCCAGCGAAAGGGCCAAGGCATACAAGATGAAGCTGGAGGCCATCAAGCGGCAGGGCGCACGAAACGATTTGACTTCGCCGAAAATTTCGGCGAAGTTGAGAAGCGATGATGAGATCGGCCAGCAGATGGGTGTCAGCGGCGATACCGTCCGCAACTATATTTCTCTGACGAACCTGGTCCCGGAGCTGATGCAGATGGTGGATGATGGCAAGATTGCACTTTCACCCGCTTATCAGATTGCGGCTCTCAAGCCGGAGGAACAGCAGATACTCGTTACCACGATAGACTATGAGCAGGCCACCCCGTCACTCTCCCAGGCCCAGCGGATGAAGAAATTCAGCCAGACCGGGAAACTCAATGAGGACAGTATGCTGGCAATCATGTCCGAGGAAAAGAAGCCGGAGAAGTTCAGTCTGACCTTTGACGGGGACCGCATACGCAAGTATTTTCCAAAATCCTATACGCCCCTGCAAATGGAGAACACCATCATCAAGCTGCTTGAGGCATGGCAGAGGAAACGCCAGCGCAGCCAGGAGCGATAAAACCGAATACACTTAACCCGCCGGACAATCCATTTGCCCGGCCTTTTCATTTTCACAAGGAGGTATCCATGTATATCAACACTTTCAAATACACACCGGCAGATGTAGACTGCAAACTTTGCACCGAGTATGTCAAGAAATTTGGCTGCACCGCCTGCGGCTGCCCCTGGATGGCCGAGCGCATCGAGGCGGGCGTTGTGGGCTATGCAGAGGTGGTCCGGCAGATGTTTCCCCACGATAAGCGCCTGATGGCCCGCCTGGAACCGCTGATCCGGGATTTCCCCGGTATGCTCTGGCAGGATGAGCGCCACCGGCAGCGCATGGAGGGTGTGAAAATCCACCTGGGCCACAGCAAACGCCGGGACACGCCTGCTTTCTTTGCGGTCATGTTCCTGTTCACTTCCGATGAGGACATTTACCGCCGCGCCGGAAACTGCCTGTGCAGGCGGGGCGCGGAGTTCGACTATGCAAGGCTCCATGAGATTTCTCCCCACGATTACACCCTCTATATCGCTGCGCGGGGCATCTATACCAACGCGGGAGGACTGACAACCCGTGACCTGGCGGATGCCGAGGTTGTGGACGCTGCGGCGCTCCGCATGATCGTGAACGCCCTGCTCATCGCCCGGTATGGCTGTGCGGTCCTGGATATTCACGAAAGGGGGCGCAAGGCATGAAACCTCTGCATCTCCCGCTGGAAGGCCACGACCTGCTGGCTGTGGAACGGTTCAAGGACGATACCCGGCACATGGCGGAATTTCTCATTCTGTCTACCCACTGCCCCCTGGGGCGCAGGGGCCAGTATAAGCGGTTGTTTCTGACCGAGGACGAGTATGCCCGGATGCGGTCCCTGGAACGCCAGGGCCAGCTTCAGATCCGCCGACACGCTGCAATCATCGAGGGGCATATCCTGCCCGACAAACCAAAAAAACGCCGCCGTTGATGGCAGGCTCACCCATAGGAGGATTTAAGTATGGACGCTTATGAAGCATTGAAAGAAACCTTTGACGATCTGTTTCAGCAGGCGGTGGAGGAAGGCTGCTACACCGAGGACGAAGCCGCCGAGCTGGTGGAAAGTCTGGATATTTACAGTCTGTTGCAGGTGGTCCGCCACAATGCCACAACGGTGTATTCCTACATCACCCAGGGCAGGCAGGAACGGTCCTTCAACTACCGGGGCGAGGACCTGTTCCGCCAGAAGGCTACCCTGCTGTATGAGGAAACCGATCAGGTTACGATGGAGATTGTGGTGGCTACCCGCACCTTGGAGCTGTGGCTCCTGGAAGATATGTCCCTGGCGGTTGTCTCCTGCGTGAGCGTGAACTACGACCATGACGGTTACATCACGCAGTACCGCACCATCAAAGATACGCCGGTCATGGACAGCGAGCTGTGCCTGGACCTGGGCGAGCTTGTGGAGGACTTAAACGGGCTGTGCGGCCCGGTGTATGAACATACCCAGCCGGTCTATGAACCGTAACCAGTAAGGCGGCTGGCCCCAGGGCCGGGCCGCCCTTTCAGAATGGGAGTGATGAATATGGCAGTTTTTCGCGTAGAGCGCACACGGGACTACACCGTGATGAGCAACTACCACCTGAAAGATACCGGCCTGACCCTGAAAGCCAAGGGGCTTCTCTCCATGATGCTCTCCCTGCCGGATGAGTGGAATTACACCACGCGGGGCCTGGCCTCCATCTGCAAGGAAAGCGTGGAGACGATTGGCAAGACCCTCCGGGAGCTGGAAAGCGCGGGGTATCTGACCCGCAGGCAGCTCCGGGGCAAGAATGGCCGGATCACCGATACCGAGTACACCATCTTTGAGAAGCCGGTCAAGCCCCAGCCGGAACCGGCACCGCCAGATACGGCTTCACCAGGTACGGAAAACCCGGATATGGTAAATCCAGATATGGAAACACCAGATATGGCTGTACCAGATACGGAAAACCCGCCGCAATTAAATACTAAGAAATCAAATATCCAAAAATCAAATACTCATGGATCAAATACTCATTCATTCTTTCCTTCTGCACCTGCGGCGGCAGAGACGGACGGACAGACGGAAGTGATGGAGAAACGAGAAGAAATCAGGGATCAGATTGAGTACGAGCATATCTGTAATTCCCTGAACCGAGAACAGATAGACGAGTTCGTGGAAATCATGCTGGAAGTGGCGCTGACCAAAAGCCCCACCATCAAGATTGGGCGGGATGCGGAATACCCCACCGCTTTTGTTCAGCAGCGGTTTGCGAAGATCACCTGTTCCCATATCGAAAAAGTGCTGGACGGTATCCACGAAAACACCACCCGCGTCTGGAACACCAAGGCATATCTGATGGCGGCGCTGTTCAATGCACCGTCCTCTCTGGACAACCACTACACGATGCTGGTCAATCACGACCTTTACGGAGGCGGCTCATAAGGGCCGCCTTTTCTGCACCCCGGACATGGGGAGAAAGGAGTTTCGCATGAAACGCCCGCTTGCGTATATCACCGCCCATTGGGGCGACAACGAGTTTGAGAACACCGAAAACGCCGCCAAATACTGCCGCCTGGTCTACGAGGTCGGATTTTCGCCGATCTGCCCGCTTCTGTTCCTGCCGCTGTTTTTGAAGGACAGCATCCCCCAGGAGCATAAGGACGGGATCGACATGGCACGCGACTATCTCCGCCGCGCTTCTGTGCTGGTGGTCTGTGGCGGTACGGTGGATGAGGCCATGAAGAATGACATTGCCGTGGCCGAGCGGCTGCGGATCACCGCCACCACTCTGGACGGTATTTTGACGGTTAAAGGCCAGGGCCGCGAGGAAGGGGGTGGAAAATGATGGAGCTGAACCACACAGAACAGATGGCGCTCTTTGAGGGACTGATGGATGCGGAATACCGAAAGCTCAAGCCACAGTTCCCGCGATGCCGGTTTAAGAAAGAGTTTTTTCCGGAAGGGATTTATCTGCACATCCAGAACGGCAGGCGGCACTGTGATGTGGAGGTCGGCACTGGCATCCACATCAACTGCTGGCGGAATGAGCGGTATGGCCGGGACGATGACTTGTGCAGTTGGAGCTATAATCCGCCGAAGGACGATCAGGTGGCAGAGCTTTCCCGGTATCTGCAAGAGGTTCATTTCCCCCTGCTGGAACAGCCGGAGCGCCGCTCTGATGAGCTGTTCCCAGCCATCTGGGAGTAATCGGCTATGCGGACACGATACCTGCTCCGCCGTCTGGTGGTCCCGCCTTAGACGGGGCCGCCGCTTTCATCCTGACAGAAGGGAGTGATTTTGATGCAGGAAGAAGTGGAAAACAGGACATTGACGCTGACGGTCAATGCCGCCAAATTCACCGGGCGGGTCCTGAAAGCGGCGCTTTCCAAGTACCTGGCCCACCGCAAGAATAAAAAACTGCAAAACAGCCGGGACAGCCCGGATGATGTGAAGCCATACGGCAGGGTCAGCATGGAGGACCTGAAAAAGCAGTATGGCGATATGAAGGAGATCGACCTGCAAGACAAGGGGCTTCGGAGTTTTGACCGGATTGCCCGCGAGTACAAGGTCCAGTATGCGGTCTATAAAACGGCAAAGGGCCAGTATCAGATATTCTTTAAGGCTCCCAGCGAGGCGAGCATGAACGCCGCCTTCCAGAAGTATTCCAAGAACCGGCTGAAAAAGGAGCAGCGCCGGGAGTCGGTGCTGGGTAAGCTCAAGAAGTTCAAGGAGCTGGTGAAAGCCCCGGTCCCGAACCGTGAGAAACGGAGGGAACAGGAACGATGAGGCAGCTCGATTTGAAAAAACTTCTGATCCCCAACCTGCCCTATCTGCTGATCGGCCTGTATGCCACCAAGCTGGGTGAGGCATGGCGGCTGGCCCCTGGCGCGGATGCTTCGGCCAAGCTGCTGGGCCTGATGGATGGATTTGCCGCCGCCTTTCAGTCGGCGCTCCCCAGCTTTCACCCGGTTGACCTGCTGGTGGGCCTTTGCTGCGGGGCTGCCCTGCGCCTGGCTGTCTACATCAAGGGCAAAAATGCCAAGAAATACCGCAAGAACATGGAATACGGTTCGGCCCGCTGGGGGACGGCGGAGGACATCAAGCCGTTTATGGACCCGGTGTTTGAGAATAACATCATTCTCACCCAGACGGAACGGCTGACGATGAACAGCCGCCCCAAGGACCCCCGGACAGCCAGAAATAAGAATGTTTTGATTATCGGCGGCTCCGGCAGCGGTAAGACACGCTTCTGGTTGAAACCCAACCTGATGCAGTGTACTTCCAAGACCTATCCGACCTCCTTTGTAGTCACCGATCCAAAGGGCAGTATTCTCATCGAGTGCGGGAAAATGCTGCAAAAGTTCGGCTACCGCATCCGTTTCCTGAACACCATCAACATGAAAAAGTCCATGCACTACAACCCTTTCGCCTACATCCACTCGGAGAAGGACATCCTGAAATTGGTGACAACGCTGATTGCGAACACCAAAGGCGAAGGCAAGGGCGGGGACGATTTCTGGGTCAAAGCCGAGACGCTATTGTTTACGGCGCTGATCGGCTATATCCACTATGAGGCCCCAACGGAGGAACAGAACTTCTCCACCCTGTTGGAAATGATTAACGCGATGGAGGTCCGGGAGGACGATGAGGAATTTGAAAACCCTGTGGATTTGATGTTCAAGGAGCTGGAAAGCCGCCAGCCCGGACACTTTGCGGTGCGCCAGTATAAAAAATACAAGCTCGCCGCAGGTAAGACAGCTAAAAGTATCCTTATCAGCGCGGCGGCCAG
>ULWX01015337.1_pt1 | contig 43261 bp, 39 predicted proteins | sample 1960851 | NCBI WGS metagenome assembly ULWX01 (sample SAMEA4835826, study PRJEB28245) | human gut metagenome | biome: gut microbiome; material: fecal sample | place: Denmark | collected 2008 | reverse complement strand
GGAGAACAATGTGGCTACTTGCTGCTGTAAATTATCGTTTAGCTGAATATTAAGCTCTATTTTGTCATCGAGCGCAACAAGTATTGAGGCTATCACTTTTTGTGTTTCCTCGTCTGGTACACCCACTATCAGATTAGCAAATGTATCTCTTGTGATTGTATCAAAAACAGAACCATGGGTCATTTGTTTTAGTTGGCCGATACTGCTTTTCAGTAGATAGTACAGAAATATGCTGTCCATTCCATTTTTTGCGCGGATGCCATAGCAAGATTGATTAAATGCCATAGGAAATGGAATCATTGACATTTCTCCAACGGTGCCTCTTGCTGATATAATGATGTCGTCTTTCTGCAAAAGTTTGGTTGAGCTATTATTTAGTCCCGACTCAGTTATGTGCTTTTCTGCTTTGTACACGCGCCGGTAATCATCGTTAAAGTCTTTTACTGATAACCAGGGAATGTCCCCGCCCCAGTATTCCGCAATTGAGGTTTTAGGGGTTCCTCCGCCAATCAATTCAATACAATCTATAATCGGAATATATTTCCATTCAGAGACCATATCCAATCGCCTCCAGCTTCTGCCGGATTTCTTCTTCCAGCACATGGGACTGTGCGAACAGATCGGACAGTTCGCTGGTCAATCTTGCCATCTTTTCATCGAAGGGCTCGCCGTCATCCTCCTGCTCCTCAATACCAACATAGCGGCCCGGCGTAAGAATATAGTCCTGCTTGGCGATTTCTTCTGTATCGACCACAGCGCAGAAGCCCTTCTGATTTTCAAGCGCCCCGGCACAATACGCCTTGTATGTATCCGCAATTTTGGCGATGTCCTCATCGGTCAGCTCCCGCAGCTTGCGGGTAACCATAGTGCCCAGCTTGCGGGCGTCGATAAACAGCGTTTTCCCCGGCTGCTTCTTGTTCTTGGCAAGGAACCACAGAGATACCGGAATCTGCGTCGTATAGAAAAGTTGGGTCGGCATCGCTACGATACATTCCACCAAATCCGCATTTACAATGTTCTTACGGATTTCGCCTTCACCGCCGTTCTGGGAGGAGAGCGCACCGTTGGCCAGCACCATGCCAATCTTGCCGTTGGGGGCCAAATGGTAGATCATGTGTTGCAGCCACGCGAAGTTGGCATTACTTGCAGGGGGCAGACCGTACTGCCAGCGCACATCATCCTTCAGCTTATCCGCGCCCCAGCCGGAGAGGTTAAAGGGTGGGTTTGCCATGATGTAGTCTGCGCGTAAGGTCGGGTGACAATCATTGAAGAAGGTATCGGCATTGTAGCTGCCGAGGTTAGCTTCGATACCACGGATGGCAAGATTCATCTGTGCCATTTTCCATGTGGTGGGGTTCGAGTCCTGGCCGAATACGGAAATGCTGTTGATGTTGCCGCTGTGATTTTCAATGAACTTGGCGCTCTGGACAAACATACCGCCCGAGCCGCAGCACGGGTCGTACACGCGGCCATTGTAGGGCTGGAGAACCTCAACCAGTGTGCGAACCACGCAGGACGGAGTATAGAATTCGCCAGCCAATTTGCCCTCTTGTTCAGCAAACTTGGAGAGACAATATTCGTATGTTCTGCCGAGAATGTCACGGCTGGAGCCTGCCTCCACCATCTTGATATTAGTAAACAGGTCGACTACATCGCCAAGTCTGCGCTTGTCGAGTTCCGGACGGGCAAAGTTTTTGGGAAGTATATCTTTCAGTCGCTTGTTTTCCTTTTCGATCGCCCTCATGGCATCGTCAATGACAGTGCCGATCTCAGGAGTATGTGCATTGGAGGCTATAACGCTCCAACGGGCGTTTTCAGGGACAAAGAAAATGCCTTCGGATATGTACTCGTCCACATCTTCTTCAAAGCCATCGCCTTCGTCAATGAGCTGCTGATGTTTTTCATCGAAGCGGTCGGAAATGTACTTAAGGAAAATAAGACCCAGAACGACTGATTTATATTCCGATGCATCAATGTTGCCACGCAGCACGCATGCTGCGTCCCAAATCTGTTTTTCAAAGCCGATGCCGGCTGTGGTTACTTCGGCCATAGCTATTCAAGCCCTCCAATTAGTTCGTAAAGTATGCCCCATTTTGGTGATGGTGATTAGGTTAATTACAAACCTCGCCCAAAACGAAAATGCCCTGCCGCCCGGCAGAGCATTGCTGTATACTCATACTGCCGAGGGCTATTCCAACACTGACAGCGTTGTGTTTAATTTTAGCAGATATTGGCGGAAATATCAAGAAAACTGTACATTCACATGCATATTCCAAAACATACAGCCTATGTTGCTACGGTAGATGACCTTGATGTTGCGTGGGACTTGCTGGACACCAAGGGCGGATGTATGTACCTCATCAATACGCAGCGCTTCAGAGTCATTAAGGTTCAGTAGCAAAGCGAGAAATTCCAGCCCCAACGAAAAACGCTTCCCGCTCTGAGCCAGTGTTCTCTTACCGGTTTTTGGCGGGAAGCGTTTTTGAGTAAAGTAACGAGATACTCTCTCAGGATTTCAGCTTATAGATTCTGTTTTTGTTTTCGCCCTCAGCGACGATGATACCTTCCGCGATCAATTCATTCAGATAGTCTCTTGTGCGAGACGGTTTCAGGCCGATAAATTCCGCGATTGAGGAGGCTTTTGCTTCGGGCTTGTCGGTAAGATAGGCAATTATGCTTTCCTTCGTTTTCACATTTATCGCCGATTTTTTATTGCCGATTTTTATCGCCGATTTTTTATCGGCGGTTTTTCCAAATCTAAGTGTCAGCACGGTTCGCTCCGGCTCAAGCTGCTCTGCAATATCGGGCATAACCCACCCCTGCTCACGCCAGACGCGGAAAATGTTCGGGATACCGCTTCCGGCGCGCTCTCCAATATCAATCAGATTGAACATCTTGAGCATTGCGCCGTTTCGGGGATCAGAGACGCCGCCGCTTTTTGCCGCGTCGATTTCGATGCGGAAGCCGCCGGGGTTGGACATGATGATGCTGTCCCGCTTTTTGATTATGACCAGCCCCTGCCTGCCATAATAGTCCGCATTGATCAGGCAGTTTGCCAGTGCCTCGCGGAGCGCCTGATGCACGGGTGTGTCGTCAACTCTGCTTCCGCCCTCCATCTTAAACGGTATCTTTATGTCCTGAACCAGCTTGTTATAGACGCGAAAATAGAAGTCGTAAACATTGCCGCTCCAATCGCCGGAGGAAGAGATAATTCGATCAGTCCAGCGGGTGTCAGCGTCATATTGCTCCTGATAATCCAGAAAATAGCTGTTGAATTCTCGCACAATGTCATATTCATTGCCGAACATGAGCAGGCCGGCAGTGGTAGGATGCTTCTGCCCGTCCGAGCCGATACCGACAGCACCCAGCTTCATCAGGAAGTCTTCATCCTCCAGCTCTTCCCAAACATGGCCGGGGCGGGAGAGCCTCATTCTCTGGCGGTAGCTGCGGACACTCTCCCGGTTGAACACGGACATATCCATTTCGTCCAGAATCAGCATGTCCTGTGTTTTCACAGAGGCATCCCGCACCATTGCCTGGTATTCCTCTTTCGTACAGCGATAGTCCCCTTCCCCGTTGCGGCGATATGTGCAGAGCGGATTGCCTTCAACATAAACAGGCTTATAAGAGCGTTCGGCACGGGGAACATTTATAACAACGATATTATCTCCATCGACCTCCTGGACGAACACATCTTTGGACGACAACACATTTACGCTGGCCTTATTGGGGTTATTTACAATGTCCCAGAACTCCTTGATCAGCTTCTCCGGGTCTGGCAGATCTACTGTGTGCAAAGATTTATCTGCCCATTCTTCCACGCCCAGCAAAATAATTCCGCCATAGGTATTGGCGAAGGCAGAGTAAGTCTCCCAAATGCTTTTGGGCAGACCCCCAAGGGCTTTCTTCGCCTCAATACGGTTATTTTCCCGATATTGCTCGATGTTGGAAAAATCAATCATGCTGCTCCTCCATTTTATCACTCAAAAGAATCTTCAATTCAATTATGTAGTAATTATGCCACACGCAGGCCGTTTTGTCTATCAAAAGACCCGAAGCAGAACAAAAATATCCCTGAAAGAGACGCACCACTTTCAAAACACTTTTATTCTTTGTATAGCGGCGCAAATTTTGCTGCTACTTCACTTTGCATGTTTTAGGCAATCTTCTTTTGACCCACACTCTGACCCATACGCGGAAATATACGGAGAGGTTCGGACAGGATAAAGGTGTCAATGTCACCGAAAAGTGCGGACACGAAAGCGTTAAAAGCAGCCAAAAGCGCCCGGCGGAGACGCCGGACGCAGCTCATAACCCGGAGGTCGTTGGTTCGAATCCTTCCCCCGCAACCACAAAAGATTAAAGCACCGCAGAAGCGGTGCTTTAATCTTTTGTGTGGGATTTGTGACCTGTGCGGTTTATGCCGTCAAACCTTTTTGCTCTTTCCGAGGAGCATTTTAACAAGTGAGAACACAGTCCCGCTGTGAGGCTTTGCTTCCGCGCCGAGGTAATAGGTCTTGCTGGGCCGGAAGGCGGCAAGCTCCTCGGGGCTGAGGCTGAAGATATCTACATCGCCCGTAAAGAAATCCGCTCTCTTTCCCGGCAGAAGCTGACCGCGCTCATCGTCCTCAAGGATCGCCCTCGCGGGATTCACGGTGTAGCACTTAAACGCCTCGTAGGGTGATATTGACTCCTCCTCGTTATAAAACTGCGTCATGCCCAGCATCTGCTGCCACGGGTCGAGGCTTTGAACCGGTGAGTCAGTCGAGCCGCAGATAAGCACACCCTTTTCAATGTAGGTTTTGAACTTTAGCCGGGCAAGCATCTCATCGGGCAGAAATTGCTCGTAGCTGTGCAGAAAGCGCTTGTCAATCCATGAGTAGCCCGGCTGCGCCATCACCGCCCAGCCGTTTTTCGCAATTGTGTCTATGGCCCTGTCGCTTGCAAACTCGCAGTGCTCAATGCGGTGGCGTATCTTCCCCGACGTTTTGGAAAGGGCTTCAACTATGCGCTCAATCGCCAGATCTCCTATGGCATGGCAGGCTATCTGAAAGCCTCTCCTGTCCGCCTCGAGCACCTTTTCATCCACAAAGCTCTGCTCGTAATAGCAGGGCGCCGTCTTTCCTGTATCCCTGTAAGGCAGGGAAAACGCCGCCGTGTGCGCGCCCAAAGCGCCGTCCATCTCCCAGTCCCCGCAGCCGCCTATGCGCGCTCTCCGCTGAAAGCGCGTGAGCGGCAGCGCCTTGTCAATATCCATATACTGAAAATAAAACCTGACATCGACATTGAAATGCCTCGCGAGCAGCACAATAAGCTTTGTGGTGATGTCTCTTTTTGAATCCCCGTTTCCCTCAAGACCGCAGACTGTTGAGAGGCCAAAGCCCGCGCAGGTATTCTGAAACTCCGCGCAGCCCCTTGCAAGCACCGCGGGAGTGACCGAGGCGGCAATAATATCCGTGAGTCTGCCCTGAACGCGCTCGTGCGCCTCACCCATGAGGATACCGTCATGGCTTTCATCTTCAATGCCCAGCTTGCGCAGCATTTTTGAGGAAAGGGCGCTGGCGTGCCCGTCTATGGTATAGATTATTACGGGGCGCATACCGCTCCACTCGTCAAGCTCCCACCGTGTTGGCAGTCTCCCGATGGCCGAGAGAATGTAGTTGTTCGCAACTATAAGGGCGCTCTTCCCTTTTCCCACCGCGAAGGCACGGAGCCTTTTCTCCACGCCGGCCATGCTGTCAGGCGTGACGGCGCCGTTTTCAATGCTGCATATCTCAAAGCTGCTGCCGGCAAGCACAACCGTTGACAGCAGATGGGCATGGCCGTCTATCATGCAGGGATAGACATGCTGCCCCCGCAGGTCAACCGTCCTTGCTCCTTTGGCCGCTTTGACATTGAGCTGCTTTATATAACCATCCTCAACCAGCATGGAGCCGGCGGTCTCGCCCTCGCTCTCCATGGTGTGGATAACGGCATTTACAAAAAGTGTCTTCATTTTGTTCTCCATTCTGCGGCAGGCAGATAATCGTATCGCGCTATTTTCACACTACGCTCCCTATTGCCATGAGCAGATACGCAATCACCGTGAGAATCTGAAACGGTGTAGTGCCCAGTTTGCCGAGTGTGCTGCCGGGAATCTCTCTGCGCGAGTTGCGGTATGTCGGAACAACCATGACCGCGACTATTATCGCTATCGCGCCGCCGGCAAGCTCCAGAAAATCAATGAACCCGCCGATGTTCATCAGGGAGATAAGCAATGAGGGCAGCGTTGCAAGCAGCCAGCAGAGCTGTGACTTCAATCTGAGCTGCTCCTCAATAATTCCCGCGAGCGCAAGCGATATGCTCCAGTAGGTCGTGAGCATGGCGAGCACCGTGAACACGCCTCCGATGATCTGCGCCCAGGTGCCGATGCCCGCGCTCCAGCCGGTCATGGCAACCTCTGTGATCTCCTTTGAGGAGAGCAGCGCGCAGGTGGTGATGACAAGGATGAGGATAAGATTGTTGCCGAGGCCCAAAGCGACCGCTTTCCTGACCTTTTTCATATCTCCCTCAAGCCCCTCAACAGCCTGCGGTATGCTGAAAAAGGCGGCGAAGGACAGCATCGCCATGGCGAAGAAGGAAACCCCGTCCTTCACGGTCCCCGCCTGTATGGGCAGCTTGTGAACGGGGGCAAAGAACGACGCCACAGCAAGCGAGCCGATGAGCAGGAAGATTACGCCGACAGCAAGCTTCTCCGAAATTCCAACGGCCTTCAGGCCGAACAGGACGACAGATGCGGCGACTATGTAGAAAATGAGCTTGCAAGCCAAGGCGGACAGGGGCAGAAAGCCCGAAAGAACCTCAGCCGCACCCGCGATATACGCGGTGAGATTTGTGACAAGCACGAAAGCCATCAGCACGAAGAAGGAAACCGTCAGTATCTTCTTCGCCCTGCCTCTGAACAAAAAACGCGAAAACACCCCGACAATCTGCACATCCTTGCCGCACTTCTGAGTTGTTTCCGCGATCATCATATGCAGAAGCCAGCTTGCCGCAAAGGCGACAAGCAGAATGACAAGCGACACGATGACACCGTTTTTCTGTGCAATATACGGCATGGCGAGGACACCGCCGCCGATTCCGTAGCCGGTTATTATGCACGCGGCTTCCCACACTGTCAGTTTTTTCCCCTTCATATCTTTTCTCCCGTCATGTTTTGTCCGGGTTATTATACCATGCGCGCTCTGCATGCGCAATTACACGCAGAAGTAAAATCATATATTTACGGGACAACGCCAATCAAGCGAAGCATAAAATAATGCACCACGAGTCAAAACCGTGGTGCGTTTTCAGCTTGTCAAAAAAGTCCTTGCAGGACTTTTTTGACAGTCTCAAAGGGAGAGTGCGTGGCACGCCGCGCACTCTCCCTTTTTTGCTTTGTTTATTTTGCTCTACCCCAGCTTTTATCTGTTAAGCCAGCCATATAGGACTGCGGGGAAGTTTGTAATGACTCCCTCCACACCCCACTCAACAAGCTGCTCAAAGGAGGCAAGATCATTCACCGTCCAGACATTTATGCCTATGCCATGCGCCTTACACTCCTCAACCGCCTCTTTGCTGAGCAGGCAGAAATCCGGATGATAATACTGCATACCGTTCTGCTCACAATAGTATCCGGCGTACATAAGCCCCTCTATCTCGACAAGAGCGCCCGTCGGAATTTCGGGTGCAAGCTTCTTGATTTGGAGCATTGACACATGGTTGAAAGACGAAAACAGGATTTTATCCTCTACACCATATTTCCGAATGATGTCGACGCACTTGCGCTCAATTTCGGGATAGTAGATTACGCTTGTCTTCAGTTCCACATTTGCCGAAATGTCGACGGTGGCAAGCCATGCACAAAATTCATCAAAGGTGGGTATCTCCTGTGCGCCCCAATCCCCTGGTCTGACCTTGGAGGCATCCAGCCTTTTGAGCTCTCCCAGGGTGTAATCCTTTACATAGCCTTTGCCGTTTGTTGTTCTGTCCAAAAGCTCGTCATGGATAACCACAACCTCTCCGTCACGGCTGAGCTGGACATCCATCTCGACCCCGTCACAGCCGGCCTCAACAGCCTTGCGAAAGGCAAGCATGGTGTTTTCGGGATACTTTCCGCTGTATCCTCTGTGTGCATAAACCTTCATAGAACCCTACCTCCGACAGATCAGGCTCCGGAGCCAAAGATAAGCCAGGGAACACACATCGAAATCGCCGGAATGTACGTGACAAGGAGCAGACACACGATCTCCGCAATTATAAAGGGTACGACTTCTTTTACAAAGTCCTCAAACTTACAGTTGGTGATTGACATACAGGTGAACATCATGGAACCAAAGGGAGGCGTTATACCGCCGATCATAATGTTGACAATGCACATCGCGCCGAAGTGGATGGGATTGACGCCAAGCTGCTTTACAACGGGAATGAGAAGGGGGGCAACAATGATCAGTGCCGCGCCGCCTTCGATGAACATACCCATTACGAGCAGGAGGACATTCACAAGAGCCAGCATGAGCCACTTATTGGTGGTAACATTCAGCAGAGCGGTGGTCAGAGCCTTGGGGATATTCTCCCAGCTCATATAGTAGCCGAACACGTTTGCAGCCACAATAACAAGAATGACCGTTGCGGTGCCATTTACGGTCTCCATGAATATCTTTGTAATATGCTCTTTCTTAAGCCCTTTGTAGATGAAAACACCCACAAAGGTGCAGTAGAACACGGCAAAAGCGCCGGCTTCGGTGGGAGTAAAAAGACCGATGCGGATGCCGAGAACAATGCCCAGGGGGAAGAGCAGCGCCCAGAGAGAATCCGCGCACTGCTTGACGATCTCCTTGCCAGTGGCCCTTTTCTCACGGGTGGGAGCGTAGTTGCGCTTTTTGGAAATGATCCCAACAGCCACCATAAGGCAGGCTGCCATAAGGAAGCCGGGCAAATAGGCGGCGGCAAACATCTTTGCAACAGAAGCCTGCGCAAGAAGCGCATAGATGATCAGATCGATTCCGGGAGGAATGATCGGGGTAATGGCTGAGGAAGCCGCGGTGATAGCGGCGGAAAAGCCCTTGGAAAAGCCGCGCTTCTCCATTTCGGGAACAAGCATCTTGCATTCCATCGCGGCATCGGCATTCGCAGAGCCGGAAACACCGCCCATCAGCGCACTGAGCACAACGTTGCTCTGCGCAAGGCCGCCCTTCATGTGACCGGTGAGAACATCAGCCACATTCATCAGCTTTTCACTGATCCCCGAATAGTTCATGATGGAGCCTGCCATGATGAAAAAGGGAACGGCAAGAAGAGGGAAGGACTGCGCACTGGTTACGAACTTCTGGAAAATCAGTTCCACAGGCGAACCGGTATTGATAAGGCCAAAATAAACGAGGCCGGCAGAGAAAAGAGAGAACGCAACCGGCATACCGCAGAAATAAAGAAAAATGACAATTATTATGGGGAGAACGCCCAGAAATCCGGAGCTTATCATCAGAAATTCCCCTCCTTCTTCAATTCTTCATATTCTTCCTGAGAAACCACGCGCTTAAAGAGCTTGATGGATTTCAAATCACGCAAAATGAATATGACTGACCATACGGTCATATCCAGGAAAGCAAGAACAAGAGAGAAAGAAATGTATGCAGAGGAGATGCCTAGGATCGGTGTGGGCTTTCTGGCGGAGCGCATAATGTACTTGATGCTGAGCACAAAGAATATGCCGCAGAGGACCGCCAGCAGAACATCAATGATGATCTTTACGACATTCTGCGGAACACGGGGAAGCCGGTTGACGATCAGGTCAACGCCCACATGGGCCCGGTGCTTATAGCAGGCGGCGGAACCAATAAAAGCCGTCCATACAAAGCAGCCGGTAGCAAATTCTTCAGACCATGGGATACCGGTCTTGAACACATATCTGGATATAACATTGATCATGACCAGCAGCAACGTTATGCAGAAAAGGACGGAAGCTACGATCATTTCAAAATTATTAAAAATTTTTCTCAGGCTTATTTTTTTCATATATACTCCAATCTATAAAGGAGGAAGCAGGGAGAATCTCTCCCTGCTTCCCCCGTTCAGTGATCAAAAATAAGCTATCGGAAATTACTTAGGCATCTCAGCCAGCATACCCTTGAGAGTGTCGTAGATACCGGGGGTAGTGCCCTGCATATTCGCATAAACTTCACCGAAGTTTGCAGCAAAGGAATCCATATCGACCTCGTTGAAGGTGATGCCCAGCTCGGTCTCGCAGTATTCCTTGTCGGCTACGTACTCGCTCTCAATCTTCTCGCACATTCTCTGAGCGGAAGCATTGAACTCATCCTGGATGATGGTCTGGTACTCTGCGGGAATTGAGTTCCAGACATCAAGGCCGATGTAAACGCCGCAGACACCGATGAGGTGGTTGGTCAGAGAGCCGACCTTGGCAACGTCACCGGAGCCATCGTAACGGAAGTCGGACATGGTGCCTTCCAGACCGTCAACAACGCCCTGAGAAACTGCGGACAGGGTCTCGTCCCAGCCCATGGGGATTGCGTTTGCACCCATTGCATTGAGGGTGTTGACGTACATCTCGGACTTGGGAGTGCGGATCTTCATGCCCTTCAGGTCATCGGGAGTGTAAATCTCCTTATTGGTCTTCATGAAGCGGTAGCCGAAGAAGTAGTCCAGACTCAGAACCTTGATGTTGTCATCTTCCAGCTCCTTGATCCAGCCCTGTACCAAATCGCTGGCGAGGAGGTAATCATACTCTTCCAGGGAGGAGGTCATCATAGGACCAACCAGAGCGTTGAAGTTGGGAACATAGTCGCCTATGTAAGAGGGGTCCTCAACGGAAATGAAATTCGCGCCGTTTGCAACCTGCTCAAGGCCATCCTTGTAGGTGGGGAGCTGGCTGTTGGGGTAGCACTGAATGTCAATGGCGCCGTTAGTCTTCTCACGGATGTTGTCCGCCGCTTCCTGTACGGAAACTGCAAGCTGCTCAGTGGGGCCAAAAACGTGGCTGAGCTTGAGCTCGAGATGGTAATCGTCTGCGGGAGCTGCCGGTTCCTCAGCAGGGGCTTCGGCAGGTGCCTGGGTGGGAGCCTCGGCAGGCTTTGTACCGCAAGCGCAGAGTGCAAAGACCATGATCAAGGCAAGAAACAATGCTAAAAACTTTTTCATTTTCTTCCTCCGTTCAAAATTTTTCCTCTATCCACATAGGCTTTTCTCCCATGCGGACTTCTGATTTGCAGTGTACCATGTTTTGTCCAATCTGTCAATTGCTTTCTCAAATTGGCGGGCTTTTTTCAAGGAAATCAGCAGGATATTCGTCAAATTGCACAAAAGTAAAAAGCCCGCATCAACTCAGAAGGTATTCCGCAAGCGCGTCCATACCCTCTCCTGTTATTGCACTGACAGTGAATATTTTCTCAGTTCCGGCAAGGCGGAGCAGTTCCTCTCCCCGGCTGACCTGTTCTTCCGTGGCGATATCGATTTTCGTCACCACACCAATTACTTCCATGAGAAAGGCAGAGGCAAGACCGGTGCGCAGGCAGCTTTGCTCCTGGGTGGGGTCAAGCACAAAAATCATGACCTCCGTATCTGCCGCACTGCTGATCAAAGCGCGGAGATACCGGCGCTGCTGAAAATACTCTCCGGGCGTATCGATCATGCTGTTGATGACCTCTACGGACTGGGTCTTTTTGTATTCGATCTTTCTTCCGTTGAGGTATTGACAGAGGGTGGTCTTTCCGCTGGCCACATTCCCCGCAACAATGATCTTCTTCATGAGTGAGTGATTTCCGTCGGCGTAAAATGCAGCACATTCTCCAGCACACGCAGGACGTCGGTGACGGCGGCCTCCACGCTGGCGGTATCGCCGTTAATAACAAGGGAGCCGCTGAACCTGTCCACGAATACGATATCCACATTTGCAGCTTTGGTCGCCGCGTCGGCCCCTATGATCGCGGCTTCGCTGGGGGTGATGGTCATGATCCCCAGTGCCCCGTCCGGCCGGTCGATAAGCCCCAGCTTTTTATAAATCTGCGCATTGGGGTTTGAGATAATATGAGCCATTGTTACCTGTTTACCGGGAACGTGCTCCTGTATGATTCTTTGTTTTCCTGTCTGGGCGGAATCAAGCATAGCAACACCTGCTCAAATCTTAAATAAGGCTGGACAAAAGCTCCGGATGGGGGCTCGGGATGACAACACTGGATATGACCATTCCTTCGGCGTTAGGGGTGTTTATGCCGCACTTTATTGACTCGGAAACTGCTGCGACCTCACCCGTAAGAACAACAAACGATTTGCCGCCTATGCCCGTTCCGAGGCGCACATCCACAAGGTCGACATCCGCGGCTTTCACGGCGGCATCGGCCGCGTACACAGATGCTGTCACGGAATAAAACTCCATAACGCCGATGGCCTGATAGTGCTCCGGTATGGCCGTCATGTTGATCGCTTTGATAACCTGGGGATGCACTCTGGGGATGACGCACTCATCCACCACATGGCCTCCGCCGGTACGCTTTCCTGCTTCGAGAGAAGCCTTGACAGCAGCCACATCGCCGGTAAAAAGTATGTAATACTTGCCAGGGCAGCCCGCTTTTGCTGACAGCATCCGAACCTCGGCAGTCTTGAGAATGAAGTCTGCCGCTTCAATGCCCTTGGCAATACTGTTTAATTCCAGAAATCCTATTGCTTCCATTTTACCGCTCCGTTTCCACTTTAACGCTCTTCTGGCTTACAGCGGTCACCCGTCCGCAGATGCTGGCGTGGATATTCGTCCCCACGCCCTCGCTGCTCGTGCCGATCACATCTCCGGCTCTGACCAGATCGCCCACGGTGACAAGCGGCGTACAGGGTGCGCCGGAGTGCATCTTCATTGGGATGTCCACCGCCGACGGCTCTGCCTTGACCAGCTCCCGTATTACGTAATCGTTGTATTTCCATACATCCGCGCGGGCCGCGACCTTCGCAGTGGGGGCCCGGCGTTCCCTGCGCCCGGGCAAAGGCTCATACACCTTGTCCTCGGCCTGATAGCGAATACCCGCGTTTCTCAGTTCCGCCTTTACAAGGCCGTTCACCTTTCTCGGCTGGAGCCCCATGGGGCAGGCATACAGCTCGCAGATGCCGCAGTCGCAGCACAAGGCCGCGCCCTGGATATCCTTATCCGAAAGCATATCGGCGATTGCTTCCCCAGTCGCCAGCTTGCGCATGATCTTATGGGGCTCAATCGGGTGGCCCAGCAGATGCCGCGGGCAGAGCTGAGTGCAGTATGAGCACTGGATGCAGGCGGAGCGTGCGCGGTTGAGCATATGCCTGACATCCGTTTCTCCATACGCAAGTGTCTTGCTGTCCGCCGGAAGGACGAGAATACCCGATGTGGTCTTTGTGACAGGCATATCCTCCGTTGCGGGCTTGCCCATCATCGGGCCGCCGGCAACAATGCGGTAATCTCTTATTTTTGCGCCGCCTGCAAGGGCAATACATTCCCCTATGCTTGTGCCTATGGGCGCTTTGACAATAACGGGCTTCCTCACTTCACCTGTAACGGTCAGATACTTGTATATAAAGGGTCTGCCCTGAAGTGCGTGGTAAATTTCGTATACCGTTCCCACATTGTAAAGCAGCACACCCGCGCGACCTGTACTGCCGGCAGGCGGGATGACAATACCCGTTACCTCATACACGATGACCTGCTTGTCCCCTGCGGGATAGAAGCTATCCAACAGGAAGAGTTCAACAGGCGCATCCATCTCCCTTATCGCCGCTTTGAGCGCATTAACTTCGTCTCTATAATGCTCTTTAAGCGCGATACAGCAATGCGGAATATTCATCTCACGCTTGATAGTGGCAGCCGCCTGGACGATCTCACGCGCCTTGTTGAGCATGAGGTATCTGTCGGTTCTCAGCAGCGGCTCACATTCAGCACCGTTGATGATAAAGTATTCAAAAGAGCCTTTCAGCTTTCCCTGTGCGGGATAGCCCGCTCCGCCGCAGCCGACAACACCGGCTGCGCCTACACATTCAACTAAATTCATTGTCTGTTCTCCGCAGCTCTGTTCATTTCCACGGTGTCAATAATTCCGACGATCGCCATGTCCGCCGGTACATTGTCCCGTCCAAAAGCTTTTCTGGCGGTGCTTCCGGAGACAACGAGAACATCTTCGCCCACACCCGCGCCTACAACATCAGCCGCAACATATGTGAGATTCTGGCCATTGTGCATATCCTTGACGATCATGAGCTTCAGCCCTTCAAGTTCCGGATCCTTCTTTGTAGACCAAACGTGACCAACAACTTTACAGATTATCATACGCTACCTCTCTCGCCTTTGCGTCCTCTCACTGCCGCTCTGAAAACATCCCTCGCCGCGGGAGTGAGCATATCACCGTCCGCAGGTTCAAGGCCGTTTAAAACCATATTCTTTGCCAGCTCTTCCGTGATAAGCCGCTTTTTTCCGGCCGGAACCGTCTGCACTTCGCTCGCGGCGCACACAGCCGGCTGGGCAGGCAGGCTCTGAGCGCACTGACCGCCGCCGCATCTTGAAAGCACCGCGCTGCCGCTGCCGCTGAACATGGCGGCATTGGCTTCATCATAATCAATGTGCAGAGCGAGAGCCGAGCTGTCACTGACTCTGACAATAACGTCATTGAGAGTGAGGCTTCGCTCACCGTCGATACGGGCGCATATATGCTCGCCGTCGCGGACGCAGAACTTCGCCGCGTCCTCCCTTGTCATGTGCACATGGGCCTTTGCGGCAATTACACTGTCCTTTGCATGGTACACACCCTCAGGCCCGACCAATATCACATCTCCGGCGCCGCTCAAATCACCGGACAGCCGCAGAGGCGGATTAATCCCCAGTTGTCTTGCATCGGTAAACGAAAGCTCCACCTGCGTGTGCTCACGCAGCGGCCCAAGGACCGCGACATTGGCGATCTCGCCTTTTTCGGTTACGAGCTTCACCCTCTCCTCAGAGAGGAACTGCCCCGGCTGACTCAGGGGGCGCTTGGGTGTGAGCTTGTATCCCTTGCCGAAAAGCTGCTCGATGGACTTTTTATCCAGGTGCACATGGCGTGCCGAAACCTCCGCCGGAACGCTGCCGAGGCATACGCTGCCGCCGGGGGCGGCCGCATGGAGCTGGGACAGGACGGATTCAACAATATGCGCTATATCTTTTGCTTCGATATTACTCATCGTTTTATTCCTCCGTAATGTCCGCTGAGCTTTCCGCAGTACAGAATATACACAGCGCTTGAAAGCCGGTTAAGTGCTTCAATGATGTCAATTCTGCTGCTGGGAAAAGCCTCCGCCGCTGCAAGCTCGGTCTCTCTGACAAGGGTGCGCAGCTTGTTCAAGGCCGCGCAGACCGCCCCGTGCCTGTATGAGGGCACGGGATGGTCAATGCCAAAGGTCTCGCGCACATTTTGTGACTTATAGCGCAGCTCGCCGCTGTTCATACCCAAAAGCGTAAGCTCACCGAAGGGCGTATCATTTACCTCGGCGGAGAGGACTTTCTTTGTGAAGCTGAGTATTTCGTCCAAATCCTTCACAATTTCATGCTCTCCCTCTGCATTTGCAGTAACCTGTGTCTGGATGATCTCGGCTACAAGGCTGTCAAGTTTACCTCTGAATTTTATCTGGGGATGCGTTTTTGGCACAAGAAGATTTCCCCTCAAATGGGTATAATTCTCTCTCTTCTCGTACAGTTTTTCGCCGGTAATTGCGTCGACGAACAAGCTTCTCCCGTTCTCTTCGGGAATAGCCTTCACTGTAAAACCGCCCTCTGAGGTGTCGCTGCCGTAAATAAGCGTAATGTTGTTCTCTCGGATGAAGTCTTTTGCAGCAGGAGTTAAAACCGCACTGCATGGTACGGTAAGCTTGTCGCACCTGTTGGCGTACCAACGGGAGCGCAGCTCAATGTCTGTAACAACGATTGACTTCATAGCATTTTTCCCCGAGACTTATCTTCGTTAAGCCCCGATTATCTGTCGCTGGTGTTGAGCGTGGGAAGAATGAACTCAACCTCCTCGTGGGGACGGGGAATGACATGGACGGAGAGAAGCTCGCCGACCTTGTTTGCGGCCGCTGCACCCGCGTCGGTTGCCGCCTTTACTGCGCCGACATCGCCGCGCACCATGACAGTGACAAGACCGCCGCCGACGTGCACTTTGCCGATGAGATGGACGTTTGCTGCCTTGACCATGGCATCTGCCGCCTCGATAGAGCCGACAAGACCCTTGGTTTCAATCATACCCAATGCCTGTAAAGATTCCATTTTCTGTTCTCCTTTTAATTATAGTTTTTAAATTTTATAAAATCTGCTGACTTTTCAGTCTTGCAATGACTGCTTTGGTTATTGCTTCGATTTCGTCGCGGGAAACACCGCTTCCCGTGCCGCAAGTCTGACCGGAGCAGGTGCTGCCGCTGCATCCGTCAGGTGTGGGATAGCCCGCTCTTACATCCGAAAGCTCTTTCAAGCCGTAAGCAACGCGGCGGATGTTTATGAGGTTGAGAGGCGTTACATTGTCGGAAGTGGCACTGCCGCCCACGGCGCCGCAGCCCAGTGTGAGCGCCGGCGGGAGAGCGGTAGTAGCGCCTGTACCACCCAGAGAGCCGGGCGTATTCACAAGCAGGCGTGACACCGGCTTTTTAAGAGCAAACTGCCGCACTATATCCTTATTGCGGGTGTGCATCGTCATTGTGTGGCCTGCACCCTCGTTATTGAGGATTTGTATGCTTCTCTCGCAGGCTTTTTCCCAATTTTCCTCCACATAGAAAGCGAGAATGGGGCAAAGCTTTTCGCGGGAGTAGGGGTTATCCTTACCGACGGTTGTCTGCACCGAGACGAGCACCCTTGTGCTATCCGGCACCGCGATACCCGCCATCTCCGCGATCTTCAGCGCGGAACGCCCGACGATTTTCGGGTTCATCGTACCGTTTTCACGGAGAATGAATCTGCCGACTTTTTCGCTCTCTGCCGGAGACAGGAAATAGCCGCCCTGGCGTTTTACCTCCTGCATTACATCATCGGCGATGCACTTTTCGGTGATGATGCTCTGTTCGGAAGCGCAGATCGTGCCGTTATCAAAGGTCTTGCTGTCAAAAATGCGCTTGACCGCAAGGGGGATATCCGCAGAGTGTTCGATGAAAGATGGGCCGTTCCCGGGACCCACTCCCAAGGCGGGATTACCGGAGCTGTATGCGGCTCTCACCATGGCCTCGCCGCCGGTTGCAAGGATAATGCCTATTCTCCTGTCCCTGAGCAGAGTATCTCTGCCCTGCGAAGTCGGGGTGGTAATACATTGGACAAGCCCCTTCGGAGCATTGCAGCGCTCGAGCGCCTTGTGGATTACCTTGACCGTCTCCAGAATGGAATTGAATGCGTTAGGGTGCGGACTGATAATTATGGAATTGCCCGCTTTAAGGCAGATAAGCGTCTTGTACATAACCGTAGATGTGGGGTTTGTTGACGGTATCAACGCGGCAACGATGCCCATCGGCACACCGACTTCAATTATGCCCTTCTCCTCGTCCTCACCTATGATGCCTATCGTTTTCATATCCTTGATGTAATTATAGGTCATGGTGCTGCCAAGGGCATTTTTCAAAACCTTATCCTGCCAGATGCCAAAGCCCGTCTCCTCGACGGCCATCTTTGCAAGCCTTTCGGAATTGTTCTCACATTCCTCGGTAATTGCTTTGATAAGCATATCCACACGCTGCTGGTCCCAGTTTGAATACTCCTCCTGAGCAGCCTGCGAGGCAGCAATCAGATTTCTGACCTCCTGTACTGAGACAAGGTCTCTGTCAAAATCCATCAGTCTTTTCCCTCCTTTCAGTAAAGAAGTTTTTATATTAATTAATAATATAAATCAGTATTTAAGCGGCATATCCGCTATTGAGCAGACCGTCTCCGCAAATGCTTCACACGCCGACACACAGGCAGATTGCTCGCCCGTCAAAAGTGCCCCGGCGAAGTTTGTTTCGGACGGTGGGCCATAGAACACACGCATTTCAACGCCTGCTGCTTTCAACGCCGCATCTATGCCCAGCATTGCCTCCAACGGCGGGGCGATGAGATAGGCCATCGCTGTGCCCTCCGGCACCTCGGCCGCTTTTGAGAGATACGAACCGGTTCTTGAAATGCAGTGGGCAAAATACATGATGCTGTCGTCATCATTTGCGCTGTAAAACGCCGCGTCGTTTTCAACGTAGCTTACGAATGCCTCAATGCCGCTTTTGACTTCCTCCGGATCAGGGCCGGACAACACGCCTATAAACTCGCCTGCCAGAGCAGTACTGGCATTGGATGCGCCCGCATACATGCTTCTTGCATATACAACTGTGACCTCGGCCTTCTTTGTGGCCTCATCAAGCGCGGCATAGCCTACATCGTCACAGTCGGTCGTCACAAAACCAAGACTTCTGTGTCCCTGCGGCACTTCAAGCCGTTCCAGCAGCGCTCTGTCAGCATTAGCAAGAATCCTCACACTGAGAACCGTGGTTTTCATGCGGTCACCTTTCATGACAGCCTCCTCAGTTGACCAGGTTTACGCCGCTGGCCCTGTTCTTGAGTATCTTCTCAATCAAATCCGCAATATAAGCGCCTGCCTCCACCGCCGCAGTGCCGTTTTTATGTATGTTCGATATGACCGTTCTGCTCGACTCAGGCATACCAATGCGGGCGTTATAAGCGATATATGCGCTCATGCTCTCCGCTGTGGCAAGCCCCGGGCGCTCTCCTATGAGGATGCACACTACCTTTGCTTTTGTAATTTCAGATATATGATCCTCGCAGGCGACCCTGCCGTACTTCACGAAAACGGGAGTTCCGGTTGAGATGCCTTTTCTCTCCAATGCCTCTGTCAGCACGGGCAGGAGCTTTGGCAGATTGACCTCAATCGCCGTCGAGCTTAATCCGTCTGCCGCAATTATCTGTACATCCGGCCCGCTCTTGCACCGGCTCCGGATGCTTTTTTCTGCTTCATCGCTCAAAAGCCTCCCCAGGTCGGGCCTGGTGATAAATGTGTTTTTGCTGTCGCAGCGTGTCTGCACACACAACAGGCCAAGGCGGTCCAGCAGCTGCGGGTCAACGTCCGCGAACACGGCGTCTCTCGCCTGAGCATGGTCTGCCCGCAGCTTCAAAAGAGACTGCGTGGTAAGTCTCGGGCCCGCCCTGCCCACGCCGATTCTTGCCGTTGTGCGCTTTTTCATCCGCTCAAGCGCGGCGGGGTCATCAAAATCAATCGGCGGAGGACTGAGCGGTTCAAGCTTTGTCTGTTCGTTTTTGCCTGTTTTGCCGATTTGGCGGAGAATTTCCTCGGTTATTATGGCGATGAGTTCCTCGTTCATACGCTCCCCCCTATCTCAGGAAAATCGTTGGGTCACCCGCACGCTTCGTGAACTTTCCGTTTTCCAAAATCCCCATTTTTTCAAGCCAGCGCTCGAACTCCGCAATGGGACGGAGACCCAGAATCTCACGGATGGTATTTACATCGTGGTAGGCGTTGGTCTGATAGTTGAGCATGATGTCATCGCTCGTCGGCACGCCGAGAATATAGTTCACGCCGCAGCTTCCCAACAGCAGCGAGAGATTATCAATGTCGTTCTGGTCGGCCATCATGTGGTTTGTATAGCAGCAGTCACAGCCCATAGGAAGGCCGGACAGCTTGCCCATAAAGTGGTCCTCAAGCCCGGCGCGGATCACCTGCCTGCTGTCATAGAGATACTCAGGGCCGATAAAGCCGACAACGGTATTCACCATAAAGGGCTGAAACTCTCTGGCAAAGCCATAGCAGCGCGCTTCCATTGTTACCTGATCCGCTCCATAGTGGGAGTCGGATGAGAGCTCGCTCCCCTGACCGGTCTCAAAATACATCACATTGGGGCCTTTGGCGGTGCCCTTGTCACGGAGGAGCGCCTGGGCCTCCCTGACGGTGTCCGCACCAAAGCCAAAGGCGGTATTCCCCTTTTGGCTTCCGGCTATGGACTGGAAAATCATATCTGCCGGGGCGCCTTTTTTGACGGCCTCGATCTGGGTGGTGATGTGACCGAGCACACATATCTGCGTGGGAATTTCAAACTTGTTTTTCACCTCGTCCAGGCGCTTTAAGAGCTCTGAAAGGCTTGAAACAGTATCATTTACCGGATTTATGCCCAGAAGCGCATCGCCGCAGCCATAGCTCAGCCCCTCGAAAAGTGACGCCGTCATGCCCTCCGGATTGTCGGAGGTGTGGTTCGGCTGGAGCCGCGTGGAGAGGCAGCCGCGCTTGCCGATGGTCGTGTTACAGGTCGCGGTGACACGGATCTTGCTTGAGGCATACACGAGGTCCATATTGCTCATCAGCTTGCAGACGCCCGCCACGACCTCGCTTGTAAGCCCCCGGCTGAGGCGCTTGAGGTCCTCTTCATCTGAACTATATGAGAGTATCTTTTCTCTCAGCTCTGCCATGGTCAGGTTCTTTATCTCGTCATAGACAACAGGGTCTATCGAATCCTGATTTATCCTTGTAACCTCATCCTCCTCATATGGGACGACCGGGTTTTCACGCAGCGCTTTCACCGTGAGGTTCGCAAGAACCTCCTTAGCCGCTATTCTTTCAAGGTCGCTCTCTGCGGCAATACCTGCAAGCGTATCGCCGGACTTGACCTCGTTTGCTTTCGCAAGCACGTCTTTTTCATTTTTAAATGTGAAGTTTTTCCCACATAATGAAATCGCGTATGACATTTTCTCACCTCTTATCCGAACAGCAGGGTTTTTACCACCACAGGAATGACCAGGCCTCCCATGACGCCTTTGCCTATATCCACATAATCGCCCTGCTCAACTTTTATTCCGTCTATGCACGCAAGTCTATGGCTGCTATCAAGCTCAGCTTCAAGAAACAGGCCCAGAGCCTTTGCCATGTCCTGCTCAATTACCACGAGAGCCGGTACATCTTCTTTTAACGTTGAATTGAAGCTTTCGCCGAGGCAGCGTGCAAGCGTTTTTATCTCCCTGTACTCGGGATTGGCTCTCCCACTCATTGCAAGAGCAAAGCATTCGCAGCTGCTCTCGCGAATGAACCAGCGTATTTTCTCGGCGAGGAACGCGCTGTCGCCGTCAAAGCATCTGCCCTGTTCCTCGGCTGTCAATTTAAGCGCCGGTATATTTTTAATAGGCAGTATCTCCGAGGCATAGGTAATTGTGCTTCCGGAAATGGACGTTGTATACGTTCCTGCGCCTACAACGGTTGCCCGAATAGTTTCGTTCCCGGCAGCGCAGAGGCCGCTGCCATACAGGAGGCTATTTCTGATTGAACGCCCCAGCAGCACGCCAATATCGCCAAAAGCAAAATCGGGCTTTTCATTTTCAATACAGTCGGCAACGCCGCCGGAGAAAAAGATTTTTGAGATTTTCTTTCCCCGTATATCAAGCGCTGAGCTTTCGGGGCTTTGTATCTCGTAAAGAAGCTTCTCTGCCGGGGCGAGAGCGATGCTCTGTGCAAGAAGCTGTGCCATTTTATCAGTCACGGCCTCCAGCTGCTCACGCTTATATGGCTCTCCCGCCCTGAGATGAACACCCACGGAACAGGCTATTTTGGCAGCAGCCGGACTTACATATTTAATGGCCCCGCTCTTTGAGAGCCTGACAAGTCTTCCTCCTATATCGAAGCAGGTTTTGGCGATGGTCTCCCCGCCGTCAAACACCACAATATTTGTCGTGCCCCCGCCTATATCCATATTTATTACAACACAGTCATTTTCAATGCTGTACTGATATGCGCCGCTTCCCTTCCCCGCAATGATGGATTCCAGATCCGGGCCCGCCGTGGAAACCACAAAGTCCCCCGCAAAGCAGCTCAGATTTCTCAGTACCTCCTCCGCGTTCTCTTTTCGGGAGGACTCGCCTGTTACGATCACCGCCCCAGTGTCCACATCTTTCGGCTTATATCCCGCTTTGCCATACTCCCGTGCGATAATATCGCGTATCGCCTCACCGTCAATCAGCTTTTCGGTTTTAAGCGGGGTCAAGTATATGTCGCTTTTATAAATTACCTCCTTGGAGGTTACGGAAATACGTGGCACGGAGAAGTACCCGGAGGTATTCTCCATCGCAATGCGGCTGAACACCAGCTGCGTCGTCGATGTGCCCACATCTATTCCTACACTCAGGATGTTCTGCATACTTACCTCAAAAGAGCGCAAAAGGCCAAGGTGCAATAAACACCTTAGCCTTTTTGCTTATTTGCAGACGCACGCTGTTGTGCATCTATTCGGTTTTGAAATCAAAAGATACCCTTGTTCCGGTGCTGTCAGAATTGATCCGCAGATGGCCGCGAAGCTTGTCGCGGACGGTGGATTCAACAATTTTCAGCCCGAACCTGCTGCCAGTGCAATCGGACGGTACATAGCCGCAGCCATTATCAGAAACAAGCACGGTATTAATAAGCCTGCCCGCAATGAGCGTTACTTTTATTTCCCCGCACTCTCTGTCTGCAAAAGCGTGTTGAAGCGCGTTTGTAATGAGTTCTTTCGCTACCAGAGCAATCGCTGAGGCGGTCTCCGCGCTCACGATGACCCTGTCACCCTCTACGATGATAGAAATGCTTTTACCATACGGGACAAACGAGCTTAAGTTCTGCTTTAAGCTGTTCATCAGCGTCAGGCAGTCAATATCCTGCGCATCACTCTGTTTAGTAAGAATATCATGAATTGAGGCAATCGTCAATACTCGCCCCATGTTTTCACGCAAAATGTTTTTTGTATACTCGTCTTTACATTCCCTTGTCTGCAAATTAAGGATGCTCGCTATGATCTGCAAGTTGTTTTTTATCCGGTGATGAACCTCACGCAGCCGCACATCGTACTCGCTGCTGTCCGACGTGCGCAGCGATGCGTCCATGCTCTCATAGCATTTGGAAAGCTGACGGTACTTTTTCTCCTGCACCAGCGTTTCGGTTATGTCGGTCTCCCGGATAAGAACGGCAATACAGTCTCCGTTGTCTCCGTTTATAGGCACAACGTCCTGCTTCACACTTCTGTTTTCCTGGGTGACCGCCTTAATATCCCGTATCTGGGTGTTTGTCCGCAGCGCCTCAAACACCGCCGGTTCATTTACGTAAAGTGCGTACTGCCCGACGACGTTCTCCAAATATGCCCCCACCTTCCACGATGGGCGGGCGTGGGAGACAACTACCATCTCGCCGTGGACGGTGGGACAATCGATAAAAATATCCGTTCCGGTAAGGTCGGAGATCATCGGAAGTTGTCCTGCAAGCGTTTCAAGGCGCTCTATATCCGCAGTGGAAAGAGCTGTGTGTTCGGTGCATATTTCCCGAAGTGTCACTTTGTTCCAGCCTCCTGCTCTAAGATCGCACGCGCTATCGTATGCAGCGTGACGCGCTTGTTCATTGCAAGCTTGCGCATCATTTCATAGGCCTCGGTATTGGTGCAGTGCTGCTGCTGGGCAAAGAGCCGCTGCGCCTTATGAATTTCCCTGTCTTCTTTGAGCTTTTTCTGCGCCTCTTCCGCCTCTCTGCGGCTCTCCCTCAGCCTGCACGACTGGGCATACGCAACCTCAATAGTGGGCAGCAGCTTGCTGCGGTCTATCGGCTTTACAAGATACCCCGTAACACCCGCTCTGGCTGCCCTGTCCACGATCTCCTCATCGCTGAACGCGGTCAGCATGACAACGCAGCCGGCAAGCTCTTCTCTGCATATAGTTTCCGCCGCGGCAAGGCCGTCAAAAACCGGCATCTTCACATCCATCAAAATAACATCCGGTTTTGTGCGCCTGCACAGTTCAATAGCATCAAATCCGTCGGCGGCCTCTCCGGCGACAGAAAAGCCCAAATCCTCCAGCATGGCGCATATGTCCATCCGTGTTATCGGTTCGTCTTCCGCGATTGCTACTGTTTTCATGTATTATCCCGCCTGTTATGCCTTATTTGAACTGAAAAGGCCCCGGAGCACAGGGCGCACAAAGCTTCCCTTTTCGGGTGTGAAATCTTTCCCCTGCAAAATTGTCTTTTCAACCTTGAGCTTCATAAGCTCCTCGGGCGCAACAGTGTATGGGTTTTGAGAGAGAATTACCATATCCGCTATTTTGCCGACCTCCAAAGAACCTCTCTCCTTCTCGTCAAAGCTTATCCAATACCCGTTATATGTAGACATTCTGAGAGCGTCCTGAATGGAAACCCGCTCATTGGGGTTGCTGTGGTTGACAGCCTTGTACAGCCACACTATGGGATTGGGGTCTGTGCAGGGGCCGTCCGAGCCGAAGCCAATCGTGCAGCCCAGATCTTTCATTGTCCGCACAGGGTTGAGCGATGCGTTTCTCTCTTTGCCGAGGATTTTTTCGGTATATTCGGCGGGCTCCTGCCTCCAGTTGTCAAAGGATACCTGCATAGGAAGCTGAATATGATAATCAGCACAGACCTTGCGGCTTTCCTCCGTGGTGAGGCACGCGTGGATAATGCCGTGGCGATGGTCGTCTCTGGGGTAATCATCAAGGGCGGCTTTCATTGCGGAGGCCGCCTGAACGAAGGCCCTGTCGCCAATAGCGTGAAGCTCTATCTGCATTCCGAGCCGGTTTGCCGCTTTGCAGAACTCCGTTACCTGTTCGTCGGTGTAGTAAAGGACACCGCTGTTGGATGCGTCGTCTGTATACGGGGCAATCAGCGCGGCGTCAGCCGAGCCGAAGCAGCCGTCAAGTGCGCACTGGAAGCATCCGCCCACTCTGCCAAGTTTGAATTTTGCAGCCTTTTTTGCATCGAATTTTTGCGGAAAAACACGGATTTGGAAGCCGGAGGATATTCCCTTTGCAAACCATGTCTCCAGGCTGATGTCGAGATCCTTCGGGAAGCCAACACCGGAGACAGAGTGCACCATGCCGATACCCATGGAAGCCTCATAATTAACTGCCAGCATCATGTCATTAATAAGCTCAGGCACGGGCACGCTGGCGGTAATGTAGTCGGAAACCTTGAAGAACGCCTCCTGATTCATCTCTCCGCTGTCTGCATGATAACCGCGAAGCTCCTTGCAATCGGCCTCAACCTGTTTGAGGAGCGCCGTGTTGACGACGCACGCGTGACCGTCATATTTAACCATGAAAAACGGCTTGTCCGGGCACACACTGTCAAGCTCCTCCCTGGAAACGAGGCGTCTCTCTTCAACCGAATATGGAGAAGCGCCGAATGCAATGAGCGTTTTCGCAGTGGAACGCTTATAGAAATCGGAGACCATTTCCAGAATCTCTTTATTGGATCTTGCCTCCATCACATTCAGCCCCGCATTGAAAAGAGCAAAGGACGCAAAATGCTGGTGGGTATCGCAAAACGTGGGAATTAAAGCCCGCTCACCAAGCTCTACCGTTTCGCAGGCGCGGTATTTCTCAGGCAGCTCATTGCCAACAAAAATGATTTTCCCCTTGTCCTCAACAAGAAAGCGGAACACCTCGTCTTTGCTGTTCACGCTCAAAATATCGCCTTTATAGACTTTCATAAGACGCCTCCCAATAATATTATGTTTTATTCGTTGAACAAAATCATACCGAAATTAGTTATCGTGTTTTCGCCGTTCATGTACGAAAGCGAAGTGCCCTCACAGGTCTTGCAAACGTCAACGCCGTATGCCGAAAGAGACGGCAGCAGCTTGTCCGGATATCTGCATGGCTCATTGTAAAGTTTTGTGCACTCCGGACACAGGTGACATGAGCCACCCAAATGGAGAAAGGGCTTGTTGAGGGTAGACCGGAGCAAGCTTTGAAGTTTCTGTGAAGTCGCCGAAAGCCTTTCCCCTGCGGCGTATATTTCCTCCTGATTGGAAATATCCTCAACCGGAGAAATGACCTGATAAATCACAATATGCTCGTAATTTCTCAGCTGCGCTGTAAGAACCTCTATTTCACCCACATCCGGCGGGCATGACCAGCATTTGCCGTAAAAACCGCAGAGATTGTCCTCGCAGTATGCCCGAAAGCTGTTAGAGCAAACAAGCTTTGCAGGGGCTATAAGCTCCGCCTTATCTGCGCCGTAATCCAAAGCAGCTTTAACCAATGCGTTGCAATCCATTACGTTTCACCTTGTCCATTTTAATATGTTAAGTGCTTTATTTGTTATAGTATGCAACTTTTTCCTTCAAAAGTAAAGTCATTTTGCCATTTTCATGAGCCGCGTGCTGTCCCCCGTCTGAGCCGCCGCCGGAAGCGTGGCAGTTTTTCTGTTGCAGCCTTCACAATGTTCATAAAAAGTTGACAATTGCCCGACATTTATGCTCTTGAAAAAATTTTTCTTGGTGGTATCATACTTGATGCTGCTTTTGTTTATACTGTATATTTTTGTAGATACTTACATTTTTGATAGTAAGGAGGCGCGGCATGAAAACTGAACGCTTTGAGGCTCGGCCGGACTGCCCCTTTGCGGACATACAGCCGGTTATACGCGGCAAGTGGACGGTGATAATCGTCTATTTTCTCAGCAAGGGGCCCCTGCGCTTCGGGGAGCTGAGCCGGAAGCTGCCGATGGTCACGCAGGCGAAGCTCACGCGCGAGCTTCGGACGCTGGAGGAGTTTGGCCTTGTGCACCGGGAGGTCTACCGCGAGGTGCCGCCGAAGGTGGAATACTCCCTCACCGACAAGGGCAGCGCCTTTCTGCCGGTGGTGGACGCGCTTGTCAATTTCGCGCGCGCCTTTCAGCCGGGCTGAGATTTGATTGGATGAGGAACCGAAATGGATGATAAAAAGACGAGCTTTCTGTTTAAAATAGTGCGTTGGCTGGTCTGGCTGTTCGCGCCTAAGTTCAAGGTCGTGGGCGCGGAGAACCTGCCGGACGAGGCCTGCGTCATCGTCGGCAATCACAGCCAGATGTACGGCCCCATCGCCTCGGAGCTGTACACCCCGATAAAGCACGATATATGGTGCACCGGGGAGATGATGTGCAAGGACGAGGTGGCGGCCTATGCTTTTAAGGACTTCTGGTCAAATAAGCCCAAGTCCGTGCGCTGGTTTTACAAGATTCTGAGCCATCTGATAGTGCCGCTGTCGCTGCTGATTTTCAACAACGCGCACACTATCCCCGTGTTTCACGACTCCCGCCTGCGCACGACCTTCCGCCTGTCCATAGAGCGGCTTGACGCCGGGAGCAGCCTTGTGATCTTCCCCGAGTGCTACACCGAGCGCAACAACATTGTCCATGAGTTTCAGGAGAAGTTTGTGGACCTGGCGCGGATGTACTACAAGAAAACCGGCGTGGAGCTGTGCTTCGTGCCCATGTACCTGGCCCCCCGGCTTGCAACCATATTCTACGGCAAGCCCATCCGCTTTAACGCCGCCGCGCCCATTGCCGAGGAGCGGGTGCGCATCTGCAACGAGCTGATGGACGCCATCACCGAAATTGCCGTCGCCCAGCCGGAGCACACTGTGGTGCCCTACCCCAACATTTCAAAAAAGCTCTATCCTAAAAATGTCCCTTTGGAGGTCTTTTACCATGAAGAAAGCCTTGGTTGATTACAGCGGCTTCTCTCTGCGGCGGCTGAAAGATAAGCGCTTTTCGCACATCCTGCTGCTCGGCGGCTGGATTGGCTATTTCGCGCTGTATTTCATCACCGAGAACCTGATTCCCCTCGAGCGCTGCCATGTTGTGCACTGCGCGCTTGACGATATGATTCCGTTTAATGAGTTTTTCGTCATCTTCTACGTGGGCTGGTACCTGCTGGTGTTCGGCAGCCTTGCGTACACGCTGTTTTTCGACGTGGAAAACTTCCGCAACATCCAGATATACATAATGATAACACAGGCCGTCGCCATGCTGTGCTACATAGTCTGGCCCAGCGTTCAGCAGCTTCGACCGGAGAGCTTCCCGCGGGATAACGTGCTCACCTGGCTCATGGGCATTATCTACTCCTTTGACACCCCCACAGGCGTCTGCCCGTCGCTGCATGTGGCGTATTCCGTTGGCATACTCTCAGCGGGGCTGAAGGACAAGCGCCTCGCCGCCGGCTGGAAGGTCGCGCTTGCAATATTCACGGTGATGGTCAGCCTCGCGGTATGCTTTGTAAAGCAGCACTCCGCGCTGGACGTGCTGGCGGCCATACCCGTGTGCCTGCTGGCTGAGGCACTGGTATACGGCAAGAAATTCTATCGCCCGAAGCTGCGCCAAGGCGCGAAAGAGAGCGCATAAATCAATCTCCCCCGGTTCATACAGACCGAGGGAGATTTTTTTATTCCTGTTTGCTGTCAAGAATTGTTCCGGCGGCAACGCCAAGGGCGATTATCGCGCCGCCGATGATGAGCCGGGGCGGATTTTCAAAGCCGCAGAGCGCGTCAATAAGCACGCTGGAGGCAAGCTGCCCCACAAAGAGCAGCAGTGAGCCGTTGAGCGCGGAAATCTTAGGCACGAACCAGTTTGTCAGCACAACAACGCTGATGCCAAGCACTCCGCCCATGTACGCCCACCACGGCAGAACGCCGAAGCCGGCAAGCAGCCCCGCCTCGCCCTGGCCGAGCAGGAGCATTGCCAGCACCGCCGCCGGCAGGCCGACAGCGTGGTTTATAAACGCGCCGCTGACAGCGCCGGTGGATTTTGCGAGCTCTGCATTTATCATGCGGGAGACCACAAGCGTGATGCCGGAGACAAAGGCAAGCAGCATCGCGACAAACTGCATGCCCCCCGCGTCGGAGAGCATTACAGCGCAGCCCAGCATCGACACCAGCAGGCACAGCACCGAGGCTTTGCCGACGCGGCGCTTCTGCGCGCCGAAAAGCCCGAGCGCGTCGATGACAAAGGAGGTCAGGGTCTGCCCGAGCAGCGCGAGCGCCGTGATGGCGACGACACTTATTTTGCCGAAGGCGAAGTTTGTAAACACCGTTGAAAACACGCTGATGATGCCCACGCCGTACATCCAGAGGGGGAGCTTTTTCTTCGGCAGGACCGGCATCCGCCGCAGCAAAAGGACAAGCCCGGCGGCCAGCACCGAGACGATATATATAATCACCGCCGATGAGTATATCCCCGTGCCGTCGCTGAGCTTGCCGTTTAGCGCGACCATAACGGTAATCAGAACGCCGGTGAAAAGTGCGCTTATCAGATACATATTATCCTTCCATTGAGCAAAGCAAGCCGGCCAGAGCTTCTGACCGGCTTGTTGCTCGAAAATCATGTGTTTTTGCAGATTTTGATGGAGACGAAGCCCATGATAACAAGGATAGCCGGGGAGATGAGCAGGGTGCTTGCAACGCTCAGACCGCAGCCCTCAACAATGGCGATAAAGGGCGTGCCGAGGAAGGCGCCGATATTGATGCCGGACTCGGTAATGCCGGTGGCGAGGAAGGACTCAGACTCGGGAATCTGCTTGTTATAGGTGTTGATGCAGGCGGGGATGATGCCGGTGGAGGCAATGCCGCTGACGACAAGCCACGCGCACACGGCATTGAAGCTCGTGGCAAAATACAGCCCGAGAAGGCTCGCCGCAACACCGCAGAGGAAGATGCACAGGGTTATGTGCTTGCAGATTTTTTCAACACTGCCGAACACAACGCCGCCGACGATGGTTGCCACGCTGTAAAACACCATGGCATAGCCCACATCGACCGCCGCGCCAAAGCCCCTGCCGACGACAATCTGCGAGATGAGCAGGAACATGGGATAGTAGCAGAGCATATAGACTGCGACCATAACGGTGATGACCCAGACAGAGCTGGGCAGCGCCTTGATGCTGCTGATGACAGACCTCTTGGCGACGGCGCTCTCGTCCCCGCCGATGGCGCTGGTGTCATTGGCATCGAGCTTGAAGCGCGGGCAGAGGAAGAGAACCACCAGAAACGGAATGAAGCTCCACGCATAGATGAAGAAGGCATAGTTCCATTGGATGGCGACAAGCTTGCCGACCACCACCTGCGCGACCATGTTCATGGCGTACTGAGCGGCGACTGCCCAGCCCATTGCGTGCACGCGCAGCTTCGGGTCGGACACGAGCTTGAAGCTCATGGACACGCCGATGCCCTGCATAAGGCCGTAGCCTATGCCAAAGGCGAAGCGCCCGATAAACATAAGCGTCATGCTGGAGCTGCCCGCGAGCGCGGGGAGTATGCCGCCGAGGAAATGGCAGCCGATGCCGATGAGCAGCATATTGCGCAGGGAGATTTTGCGGTTGACCAAAATGCCCGCTACCACCGTGAACACCACGGCGCAGAGGTTCGGAATGTTGTTTACCAGCGTGATGACCCAGTAGGGCACGGTGGGAAATGTGTTGGCAATATCCGCCAGCGCGGAGGAGCACCACTCAGCGCCGCCTGCGGCGGAGTTTGCGAAAATCAGGACAATTATGCCCAATAATGTGGCTTTTTTAGATGTTTTTTCCATTTTATACGCCCCATTTGGTTATTGAATTAACAAAACGTACTTTTGGTTTGGCATATTAAAGCCTGTAAACAGGCTTTAATATGCCACTGATTGTCAATAAACATATGCAAAAGTGTAAAAACGAGAAGGCAGCGGGGGTGCCCGAGGGGGGCAAGACCCGCCTCGAATTAAATCAATTGCGCCTCAAGCGTCCGTGTTGTCGAGCTTTCTTGTTGCAGCTGAGCTGCTGCTAAAATACGGGCCGTGGGTTGTCAGCTTGTAAAGAAGTCCTTTCAGGGCTTCTTTACAAGCTGGCATATCATAGCCTGTTTACAGGCTATGATATGCCAAGGAGAAGAGTAAGTACGAAGACTTATTTATTATGCGACTGCCGCTCTTTTCTTCTTCGCGATTGCGACTGCGATAGCGACAAGGACAGTCAGAACCACGCAGACGATGGCCGCGAACAGGAAGCGGAAGGAGGTGTCGTTGGGCTTGATGAGGCCGGCGACAGGGGTGTAGAACAGGGCGGAGCAGACAGTGCCGAGCTGGCCTGCCATGTGGATGATGGCGCAGCCTGCGGTAGAGGCCTCAACAGTGTTGTAGTTTGTGGCATAGAGCAGAGTGCCGGGCATCTCAAAGCCGATGGAGGTGCCGACGATGAACGCGCCGATGAACACCACCACGAGAGAGGGCGCCATGTAGATAACCAGGAAACCGATGACAAGGGCGATGAAGCCGCAGCAGAGGACATACTCATGCAGCTTTTTCTCAAAGGGATTGAAGATCAGGCCGCCGAACATACCGCCGACGAGGAAAATAGCCATGGCAGTGCCGGTGAGAGCCGCGTCGCCGAAGCCGCGCTCGGTGATGATGAAGGAGATGTTCGCGCCCATAACGCCGTAGGAGTTGATGAACACGAAGATGATAACGCCAAAGAGCCAGGTGATGGGAGCAACCTTGAGATGGCTCTTTTCGCCGGTCGCCTTTGCGGGCTTGTCAGCGGGGAAGTAGATGCAGCCAAGCACCAGGGGGATGAGCGCATAGAGGAAGGCGAGGTAGGTGTAGTTCCAGGCCTTTGCGGCGAGGACACCGCCGACGAGGGTGAGGTACATGCCGCCGCCGTTGGTGAACAGATCCTGAATACCCATGATCTTGCTGCGGCCGGCCTCGTCGTAGTTCTCGGCGATGATGCCGTTGGAGGTGGGCATGAGGAAGCCGAAGCCAAGGCCGAGGATGGTCTGCCACATCATGAGCATGATGAAGCTGGTGTGCAGAGCATAGCCGAGGATGGCATAGGCCACAACGAAGCCGACGCCGATCTGGCACAGAACCTTCTTGGAGACCTTAGTTGCAAGCAGTGTAGAAATGGCGCAGCCGATGAGCATCGCAAAGCCGGGCCAGTTGGACATTTCCTGCATCCACACAGTGGGAATGTTGGGGAAGGCGGCGGCTATATCCGCAAGTGCCGGCTGAAGCCCCATTCCGCCCATTTCAAGAGCGGAGACGAACAGAATGGCCAGTGTCATAAGGCCTCTGTTCTTAACTTTGGAATTTTCCATTTTCTTTTCTCCTTTATATTTATTTTCTCCAAAGTGTTTACAGCTCAAGCGCCATATTGAAGGCGCTGTGGTTGGCGTGCTTGATGTTCTTGACCATCTCGCAGTCGCCGATGGCAAAAACATCGGGCATGAGATTGCGCAGCTCGCGCAGCAGCGCATCGTTCTTTCTCATGCCGAAGGCGGCAACCACATCATCGCAGGGGAGAACGGTGTGCTTCCAGTTGTGATCCTCAATCTCAACGCCCTCATCGGTGACGGCGCAGACCCTGCTGCTGCCGATGAGCTTGACGCCGTTTTTCTCCAGCAGCTCAAGCAGCATACCGCGCGGCGCGGGAGAGTGGTCGCGGGCAAACTGCTCCACGGGGAGCATGTCCACCACGGTGACGCTCTTGCCCTCCATGGCAAGCTCCAGCGCGGACTCCATACCGGAGAGTCCGCCGCCGCAGACGACTATCCGCTCGCCCACCTTTTCTCTGCCGGTGTCCACATCCAGCACATGGTGGACATTGGGCCGGTCAAGGCCGGGGATGGGAAGCATGAGCCGCTCAGAGCCTGTGGCGACGAACACCGCATCGGGGTTCATGGCCAGGATGCTCTCGGCGGTCGCCTCGGTGTTGAGCATTATCTTCGCGCCGCACTCCATGGTGCTGCGCATGAGCCAGTCAAGATGGCGGCGCATATCGAACTTGAAGGACAGGCAGCTTATCTCGTGCAGTCTGCCGCCGAGCTTATCGCCCTTTTCGATGAGCGTCACATCGTGGCCGCGGTCGGCAAGGGTCTTTGCCGCCATGCACCCGGCAACGCCGCCGCCGATGACGATGACCTTCTGCGGGTGGCGGGAGGGCTGAATCTCGCCCAGCTCCGCCTCGCGGCCGAGCATGGGGTTTGTGGCGCAGCGCAGATGGACAATATCCGCCGGGGCGCACTCGTGGCAGCGCAGGCAGGGGCGGGTCTTGTCCTCCTGCCCGCGATAGGCGTTATACAGGGTCTTGGGGTCGCACATGAGCTGGCGCGCCATGGCGACCATGTCGGCTTTGCCGGAGGCGATGATCTCCTCCGCCTCGTCAATGGTGGTGATGCTGCCGACGACAGTGACGGGGATATGTACACCGGGGTCCTTCTTCACCGCCTCCGACCACTTGGTGTTGTGGCAGTGGGGCAGGTAGAAGGCGGGCATGGTATAGGGCATGTATCTCGGCTCAACTATAAGCCCCTGAGAAACATGGACGGTGTCGATATACTGCTGGGCGAGCTTTATGAAGGCGATGGTCTCATCAATCTGCATGCCGCCGGGAATAAGCTCGTCACCGCTGATGCGCATGTCGATGCAGATGCCCCTGCCGACGCGCTCCCGGATGGCGGCAAGCACCTCCAGCGGGTAACGCACGCGGTTTTCAAAGCTGCCGCCGTAGTTATCCGTGCGGTGGTTAAAGCGCGGGGAGAGAAACTGCGCCAGAAGATTGCCGTGCGCGGCGTGGATCATGACCATGTCAAAGCCGGACTTCATCACCCGCTCGGTCACATCGCAGTACTCGCGCTTGACGGTCTCCATATCCTCAACGGTCATCTCGCGGATATGGTTGTCGCCGCCCTCAACGGGGATGGGCGTGGGCGCGATGGCGTCCTCGCCGGGACGAAACTGCTTCGGGGCGGAGCGTCCCGCATGGACAAGCTCAACCGAGAGCTTCGCGCCGTAGCGGTGGGCGGCCTCGGACAGGCGGCGCAGGTCTGTCATGTTGTCATCGCTGGTGACATCCAGCGCGCCGAAGAAGTCAACGCCGTTTATGTGGTCAACCGGGGTAGAGCCGATGGTGATAACGCCAACGCCGGTTCTGGCCTGATTCTTCACATAGCCCAGCAGCTCCGCGGACACGCCGCCGCTCGGGGTGGAGAGGCTGCTGACCATGGGCGAGAACTGGATGCGGTTTTTGACCTCCATATTGCCTATTTTTATAGGCGTGAAAACATATTTGTAATGATTGAAGCTGCTCATATTTCCCCCTTAGATTCTGCCGATGTCTCTTGCGGCATAGTAGGCCTGAGAGGTCGCCTGATAGATGGTTGCGGGGACAACGCAGTCGCCAATGACGCGGAAATCCGGCGCGCAGAAGCGGAACTGCTCCGCCTCGTCGGCAAGCGGGGTCTGGCCGACGGCGTAAATGACGGTGTCCGCCTCGTAGAGCTTCTCGCCCTCGGCATCCCTGCCGACAACGCCCTTGTCGGTAATCTCAACGGGGCTGGTGTTCATGGCGGTGTGTACGCCCCGGATATGGAACTGCTCGCCTATGGCCTGACCATGCAGACCGTTTGCGCCGATTTTTATCTCGCTGTGGCGGTGCATGACGGTAACATCGCGGCCGAGAATCGCCAGATGAATGGCAAGCTCCGCACCGACGAGACCGCCGCCGATAACGACAACCTTTTTGCCGACCTCGTCCGTGTGGGTATAGGCATAGTCGGCAGCCATGACATTGCTCCCGTCATAGCCCTTGAGGTAGGTGGGCACTTTGGGCACAGAGCCGAGCGCCGCGATGACCGCGTCAGGCTCAAGGCTGTCCACCAGCTCCTTGGTGGCGGGAGTTCCCAGCATGACGGTGATGTTGGGGTTATTCAGCACACGCTGTGCCTGCCGCTGAATGTAGAGGTCGAGCTTTTTCTTGAAGGAGACCTCCTTCTCTATAAGCAGCACGCCGCCGAGCTGGCCCGTCTTTTCAATGAGGGTGACGGTGTGGCCGCGCTTTGCGCAGTCAAGAGCCGCTTCCATGCCGGCGATACCGCCGCCGACAACGACGACCTTCTGCTTGTTCGTGGGCGGCACGTCGTATTTATTCTCAAGCTCTCTGCCGATGATGGGGTTAATCGCGCAGCCGTACTGCCCGGTGGTGATGAGCTGGCTGAAGCAGGTGTAGCAGCGCAGGCACTCGTTAATGTCGCAGTCCTTGCCGGCTCTGGCCTTGTTGGGCAGGTCGGGGTCTGCAATAAGGCCGCGGGCAATCTCGATAACATCGACAACGCCGTCCGCGATGGCCTTTTCCATAAAGGCGGGGTCGCTGAAGGAGCCGACGGTGGCAACCGGGGTCTTGACCACCTTTTTGACGGCGGCGGCGTACTTCATGTTCACGCCCTCGGGCAGGAACATGGACGGGTGCATCACGACGAAGGACTCAATAACCTCGTGGTTGCCGCAGGAGCAGTGGATAATGTCGCAGTGACCATCGATCTGCTTTGCCATCTCGATGCCGTCCTCAATACCGTAGCCGACGGAGTTTGCCTCGGAGGCGGACATTCTGAAATCAATCAGGAAGTCCTTGCCGCAGACCTCTTTTATTCTGTCGCACACGGCGATGGGGAAACGCATACGGTTTTCAATGCTGCCGCCCCATTTGTCGGTGCGGTGGTTCACCAGCGGGGACATGAACTGGTTGAGCAGCCAGCCGTGGCCGCCGTGGAGCAGCACCATGTTAAAGCCCGCCTTCTTGACGCGCAGCGCGGCCTCGGCGTATTTTTCAATGGTGTCAAGGATGGCCTCCTCCGGCATCTCGGGCAGGGTCGCGCCGTGCAGGCGGGCGCTTGCCTTGTCGCTGTCGCCGCCTATAACGGTCTCGGACGGCGCCCAGACGGTATTGCCCTCAATGTAGGACTGGCTGGAGAACATGCCGGCGTGCATAAGCTCAATGGAGGCAACCGCGCCGTGCTTGTTGATGGCGTCCGCGACGGTGGCGAGGTGGGAAACGCACTCATCTGTGTCCAGCGCGAGGAACTTCGGAATGTCCACGCCATGGACGGAGTCAACATACGCCTCGCCCACATGGACGACCGCCGCGCCGCCGCGCGCCTTGGCCTCGTAATAGGCCATCAGCGGCTCAGTAGCGATGCGCTGAGGGGTCAGGTCGCAGTAGCCGGTGGGTGCGGCAAAAATTCTGTTGCGCAGGATTGTCCTGCCGAGCTTGAGGGGCTTAAAAAGATTGGGGTATTTTATCTGATACATTGCATTTCACCTTTTTCTTTTTTTCGTTGACAACATTTTAGCAATAGTTTGTTAAAAAAAACACCATCGGTAATTTGTAGCTGCCACAATTTTTAGTTGTGTCGATTTTTTAACAATTTGCTGAAAAAATTAGCCTGATGGCGCAGAAAAAGCCCGGCGGCTCGGAGTTTTTCTTCCGAAGCCGTCGGGCAGTATATTTTGGGGCTCACCACTGAGAGAAGTCCTTGAGGAAGGCCTGCTCTGCATCGCTGAGGCACTTTGAGGAGCTCGTACACAGGCAGATGGTGTGGTTCCAGTTCGGCACCTTGTCCGGCACTATGCTCAGCCCCGGCAGCTTTGTGTTCGGGTCGCCCACAAAGAAGCCGATGCCCAGCCCCATGCGGCACATCTGGCGGATGAGCTCCATATCGTTTGAGTGTATGCCGATTTTCGGCGTGAAGCCTGCGCGCAGACAGCGCTCGGCCAGCTGCTTGTGCCCCTTGTTCCCCTCGCCAAAGCCAATGAAGTTCTCATCCTTCAAAAGGCGCAGATCAATAAACTCCTCCCCCGCCAGCGGATGGTCCTCGGCAAGCATATAAAAGGTTTTATAGGTCTGGGTGGCGTGGACGGTTATGCCCTCGCGCGGCACAGGCTCAACGCAAAAGCCAATGTCCACCGTCCCGCCACGAACCGCCGCGTCCAGCGCCTCATCATCATATTCCTCCATGCTCAGGCTGATGTCCGGGTGGTTTTCCATGAACTTCAAAAAGCAGCTGCGCGGCATGACATTCACAAGCCCGTGAGGTATGCCGATATGCAGGTTGACGCTGCCGCTGGCTTTGACATTGCTTATTTCATACAGGCTTTGCAGGTACAGCGCGTCAATCTGCTCGGCATATTTGAGCAGCACCCGCCCGTACTCTGTGGGGACAAGGGCGTTTGCGGTGCGCGTAAAGAGCGGCACGCCCAGCTCCGTCTCAAGGCTGCGGATGCTCTTGCTCATCCCCTGCTGGGTGATGTACATGTTGTTGGCTGCCTTGGTGATGCTCATCTGGCGGCAGACCTCTATAAAATTTTCCAACTGGCGCAGCTCCATTGAACGCCCTCCTCTGCTTGGTGTTTTTTATTATACACAACAAGCGTGAAAGACGCAAGCGCCCCCGGCTCGTCGAACCGGGGGCGCTGGGTTTTCCATATTACGCCACAGCGCTGACGCTGCGGTTTTGGTTTGCGGCGGTGTATTCCGTCCCCGCTGTCAGGTCGGGAGCGGAGAAAAACACCTGGGAGTAATCCGTGCGGGCTTCAAGGGAGGCGAGCTGCGCCGCGCCGCTGACGGTTACGCTGTCTCCGGCTTTGCCGCTGAGGGCGGCGCAGATATAGCTCTGCCCGCCGGGGACAGGCTCCGCGTTTTTGCCGGAGCCAATGATGGCCAGCACCTCGCCGCCGGTGAGGGTGTAGCTGCCGGTGGCGTTAAAGCCGCGCTTTGCCGCGCATATGGTCACTTCCCCGCCGGAGACGGTGATGTTCCCGTCGCAGGCGGCGGCGGTGCTTGAAAGGGAGAAAAGTGAAACACTGCCGCCCGAGATGTTCAAATCAGTGACGGCCTTGAGCGCCTTGCTGCTTTTAAGCTGTCCGTCGCCCACGGCCTCGACAGCAAGCGTGCCGCTGGTGATATTGAGCTCGGTCGCGGCCGACACCCCGTCACCCTTGGCGTAGACGCTGAGCGCCCCGCCGCTGACTGTGACATAGCCCTTGCCGGGCTTGTCAGTGGCGGTGGCCTTCACGCCGTCATTCGCGGCTGTGACGCTGACTGTGCCGCCCTTTATCTCCACGGAGTTTGCCCCACGGATACCGTTATTCATCGCGGAAACGCTGATATTCCCGCCGTTGATATCCAAATCCTTCTTGCTGCCGATGCCGTTATTGATATAACCCAGCACCGAGAGCGCGCCATTGCCCTCGATATCCATATCATCCTCCGAGTAGAGCGCGGCACCCGAGGCATCCTCCGAAACGGGGCTGCCCTCCGTGCCGGAGGTGAGGGTGTTCACGGAGCCGTCGGCCAGGACAACGCGCAGGTCCTTCGCCTGCTTTACGTGTATCGCCGGGCCGGTGGTGCAGGCGATGTCCGCCCCGTCTAAAATCAGCGTGACCTCGGTCGCGACCTCGCCGGTGTCGACAATGACGCAGCCGTCGTCAAGGCTGCCGCTTATGCGGTAGGTCCCGGCGGCTTTGATGTTCACTGTGCTGCCGCTGGCGGAAGCTCCGCCGCCCTTAACGGTGGCAGACGAGCCCTCGAGGGTTATAAGCGTCTCATTGGCGGTATCCGGCGCGGCGGAAGGCGCGTCCCCGGCGGGAGAGCCGCCGCAGGCGCAGAGGCTGAGGGTAAGAGCCATGACAAGCATGGCGGAGAGCATTTTTTTGAAGTTTTTCATTACATTACATCCCTATCGTGGTCCTTGCCGCAGATGATGTTGAGGTTTCCGTTGCGGCAGCGGATATCGTCAATAAACTGCTTGCTTATCTCGGCGCTTTTGAGGTTTACGCTGTATGTAAGCTCATAGAGCGTACCCATATTGGTCGTGCGGACGCGGACAAGCTCGTGCTTGCTGGTGTATTTTTCAAAAAGGTCGTCGAAAAGTCCGTCATAGTCAAGATTCTCGGGAATGGTGATCTTGAGCTGGCGGCGGAAGCTCCCGCCCTCGCCGAAGTGGAGCGCCGTGAGCGCGCCGGTGAGCACGGCCATGACCAGGAAAAACAGCACCGCGTAGCCCACGTAGCCCATGCCGCAGGCAAGGCCGATGGCCACGGTGAGGAACAGCCCGGTTATCTCCCGCGCGGTTCCGGGCACGCTGCGAAAGCGCACCAGCGCGAAGGTTCCCGCCACAGCGAGGCCCGCGCCGATATTGCCGTTGACCATCATTATGACAATGGTCACAATAGGCGGGAGCATCGCGAGCGACTGGGCAAGAGAGCTGCTGTGGAAATTCTTCGCGGAGAACACCAGCGCCGACAGAACGCCCAGCACAATGGATACACCCACGCAGATGAGAAACGCAGAGACCGTCATTTCCGCGCCGATAACACTGTTAAACATCGAAAACCAACCCTTCCACCCGCTCTTTCAGGACATTTTCCGTGTAGCAGGTGCCGTATTTTGAAAAGCTCACCGGAAAAATTTCCAGCTCACTGAGTGCCCGGGCAAGCCACAGCGGGGCCGCGCCCGGAATTTTTATCTCCATGAGTATGCCCCCGTCCCTGACGAGCGGCTCCCCGTGGCTGCCGGCGGTGAGGGACAAGTCCTCCTGCCGCCAGCGGATATTTTCATCAAAGGTTATGCGCAGCTCCTTATCCTCCCGGCCCCGGTAGCTGCTCCTGTCGCAGGCGATGAGCACCTTGGGGCTGGGCCGGTTTTCCTTCAAAAACCAGTCGATCTCATTGATGACCTGACCGCCGCGGTCGGGGGCGGCCTTCCCGGCGAGATAGGCCTCGGCCGCCGCCGCGGGCATGACCGCCCTGCGCTTATACACAACGCCCTTGAACTTTTTCTTGAGCTCCAGAAACACGGGGTCGTTCTCCCCGGGCACGCCGTAGCTGCGCAGGCGGAGCTTCTCCTTGTACACGGGCTTATCTATCGAGTGCCGGATAAGGTGATAGTCCCAGCCGTCGTAATAGATGCTGCAAACCGTGCTTTTGGGGTACTCGTCCGGCTCTATGTACTCGCCGATGCGCGCCAGAAAGCCCCGGTACTTCTCGGGTGTGAGCATATATTTTTTTTCATAGCGCTTGAATGTAAGCTTTGTATCTCCCATGGCGCTACTCCCCGAAATACCCGGCGCGCTGCGCGCTGTCAAGCCTGAAAATATCGCAGAGCGCGTCTATGCAGCTGTCTCTCCAGCCGTCTCTCACAAGACTGCGCAGCCGCTCGATGTCCGCGTGCCACTGCTCCTCTGTCCTCCCGTAGCGGGCAAAGTTCCGCTCCGCCTCCGGCTGCAAGACGTCCTCAAGGCGGTCTATCTCATCAAGGACGCTCTCGTCGCTCAGCGGCCCGTTCAGAAGCTCCGCCGCCCGCTCAAGAAAGCGCCGGCAGAACTGCTCATTGTCCTTAAGCTCACCAAGCAGGGTGCAGGGCTGGCGATATTCTATGCTGTACCCGCCCAGCACATTGTAGAAGCAGGACTGCTTTGAGCGCAGGCCCGCGTCAAGGTCATAGAACATCAGCCGCCACTTGCCGTCATCCTCCGAGGAATGACAGTAGCGCACATTGCCGCTGGTCAGGTCCTCATTGCCGGAATAGCCCTCGAAAATGGCCCAGTCTATAAGGCTGTCCACGTCAAGAACGGAGCAGAGCTGCTCATAATTTTCCGGCAGGGCCATGTCATTTTCATAGCAGAAGCGGAAAACGTCATTATACAGCTCCTCCGTCACCCAGACATTGCCCTCAAGGCAGTCGACGCTATCCCGGCTGACCCCGGCAAGCGAGGCGTAAAGCTGCTCGTTGGTTTTTTCAGACAGGGCGTAAATGCCGCTGTACTGCCCGCCGATGTACAAAACGCAGTATTTGCTGCGGGTGGATATGGCGGCGCTTCCGGCCTCAACGGCCAGATTTTCAAAGAGCTCGTTTCTGATGATGGAGCCGTACTGGTCCTGCCCGGCGCGGATGACAAGATTTGAAAACTCCGTCACGCCGCCGTCAAACAGGTCGTAGCTGAGCATCTCCTGCCCGTAAGAGCCGCGGAAGCGGACGCTCATGTTCTTTTTCAAAAGGCGCAGGCTCGTCTCCCCGTGCATCTTTATGCCGCAGGGTATCGTGAAGGAGCCGCCCTGCTCATACAGCGAGAGACTGCCCGGAGTCTCAAAATCCTTGCGGCCTATATCGTACATGTGCTCAAAGGCCACGGCATCATCATATGAAAGGCTCAGCACGGGCAGGCTGTGCCCTTCGTTTATAATATAATTGAGCGTAAGCGCGCGGGAGGGCATGGCCCCGGCCTCGGCGCTTATCGCCCGGACCACGCAGGTCTCGCCCACGCTTATTGGCCCGGTATAAAGGCTGCTCTCCGTTGAGGGAAGGCTGCCGTCGGTGGTGTAATATATATCCCCCTCGCCCTGAAGCTCCACCGCCACGGAGGACACGTTTTCAAACACTCCGTCCGCTGTCAGCGCTACGGGCTTTTCGGAGACGCGGCGATAGCCTCCGCCGTTTTCCCATGCAGGGGTCTGCTCTTTAAAATAGAACCAGCCGCTCTCCCCCGGTGCTCTGCCGTAGCTGCACGCATAGGGGATATCCCGCAGGGAGACATAGTCCGCTATGCCACCGGCGCTGCTGAGATACAGCTCCTCGGAGCTGGAATCCAGGTCCATTTTCAGCCACTCATAGCCGTTTGCAAATTGCTCCTGCCCATCGCAGCAGAGCAGGTACACCTGCCCGGGGGCAAGGCTCACCTGCGGCAGCGGGCACTTATACAAATCGTCGTCATCGTCGGAGAGGTAGTAGCTCCCCAGCTCCACGGCGGCATCCGAGTTGTTTTTAAGCTCCACCCAGTCACAGTCAAGCCTGCCATCCCCGTCAAGGCGGTCAACGCTTGCGACCGAAACCTCGTTTATGCACAGGCCGGAGGGCGCACTGAGCGCGCTCTGCACCGCCTCATACCCGGCGGCGCTGTTCTCCTGCCCCGGCGTCGGGTATAGGCTCGGGCTGTACTGCCCGTCATCATCAAGGCACAGAGACACATCAGCCTCCAGCGCCCCACAGGGGACGCAGTCGGCAAGGAAGCCGTCAGCGTCATAGAGGAACACGCTCTCCCCCTCGGAGAGAGCGAAGTTCGCGTGCAAAGCATCCATGCCGCCCTTTTTGTCGGCATAGACCAGCAGCCGCTCACCGGGGGCAAGGCTTATATCGGGAAAGACACTCTCCCGCTCCCACTCCCGGTCGCTTATGGCCCAGCCCGCGAGGGAGACTGTGTCCGCCGAGCGGTTATACAGCTCCACCCAGTCGGGAAAGCCGCCGTCCACCATGAGGCAGGCGCGGTTTTTTGTCATCAGCTCGGAGATGACGATCTTCGCGGGCAGAGGCTCGCCCACGGGGCTTTCCACAGGCGCAGGGCTTTCCGCCGGAGCGGAGCTCTCCGCAGGGGCTATATCCTTCTGCGGGCCCGGTATTATTAAATTCAGTACAACAAGAACTGCCGCAAACAGAGACAGCAGCAGCAAGGTTTTGTTCTGTTTCAAGTCTTTCTCTCTCGCTTAGATGCTAAATTGCGGATAGTCTTACAGGATGATAAGCTCCTTGGGCGCCTTGGTGATGACCTCCGCCCCGTCATGGCGCAGGATCATGACATCCTCAATGCGCACGCCGAACTTGCCGGGCAGATAGATGCCGGGCTCGGCGCTGATGACCGCGCCCTCGGGCATGAGGGTCTCGCCGCGCATGTTCGCATTGGGCGCCTCGTGGATGTCAAGGCCGAGGCTGTGGCCAAAGCCATGACCGAAGCACTGGCCGTAACCGGCCTTCTCGATAACCTCGCGCGCAGCGCCGTCAATGGCCTTACCGGTGACGCCGGCCTTTGCAGCAGCTATACCGGCAAGCTGAGCCTCCAGCACCACGGAGTAGACATTCTTCATCTCGTCGCTCGCGCTGCCGACGGCGACGGTGCGGGTCATATCGGAGCAGTAGCCGTCTTTGAGGCTGCCAAAGTCCATGGTGACAAAATCGCCGGCCTTGATGACCTCATCCCCAGGCACACCGTGGGGCATGCTGGTTTTGGCGCCGGTGACGACGATGGGGTCAAAGGAATTGCCCTCGCTGCCGTGGCGCAGCATACGGTAAACCAGCTCCGCCGCGACCTCGCGCTCGGTCATGCCGGGCTTGATGATGGGCAGCGTCTCCTCAAGGGCCTGCTCGCTTATGCGCTGGGCCTTTATCATGCTGGCGATCTCCTCCTCGCTCTTCACTGCGCGGAGGTCACACAGAAGCTGCTGGGCCGGGAGCAGGGACAGGCCCAGCTCCTTTTCAAGGTCCACATAATCGCCGTGGCTGAGCTTGCGCTCCTCACCGCCGACGCGGACAGCCCCCGCCTCATTGAGCGCGGCCTTGACAAGGCTCATGGCGCTGTGCTGCCGGTCGTACATCTGCACGGTCGCGCAGCTGCCGGCGGTAAGCTCCGCGGCCTCTATATAGCGGGAGTCGGTAATGAGCCAGGCCTTTTCCCGCGCAACGAGAACATACCCGTCGGTAAAGGGGAAGCCGGCTGCGTAGCGCTGGTTTTTTTCATCGGTGATGAGCAGCGCGTCAAGATCGTTTTCAATAAGTGCTTTCTGGATTTTTGCGATGTTGTTCATATTCCTGTCTCCTCTGAACTTGGCCGCGGGAAGCTGACAATAAATTTTGAACCCTGCGGCTTATT
>ULWX01025517.1_pt1 | contig 43764 bp, 44 predicted proteins | sample 1960851 | NCBI WGS metagenome assembly ULWX01 (sample SAMEA4835826, study PRJEB28245) | human gut metagenome | biome: gut microbiome; material: fecal sample | place: Denmark | collected 2008 | reverse complement strand
TCCAAACTGTACCAAGTAATTCGTACTTTAAATTACCGCTGTATTTAATATTATGATCAGGTTTTGCGTCAGGTCGTGGGTAGGTAATATTGCTGATTTTTATGTTACAGGTTACTGCATTTGTTGATATAAGCGACAATGGCAATACAGAAACAGCCATAAGTACCGAAAGCCCAATGCTGAGCAGTTTTTTTGAGAGTTTTGCTTTCATATTTTTTCCTCCTTTATTTTGAATTGCAATATTTTTTTGCTAATAAATATAAATAGTTTTGAATATCAGTATCAAAGCTATAATCCGATACTGTAAGTTCTTGCTGATTTTCCCACTTTGTCGTGATTGAGTATGTAGTTATGTCGCAAGCATCGTATGTTATATTTTTATGATTGCTATATAAATTATAAAGATTATTTTTTTTTGCGAAATTTTGAATTTTTAAAAACTCATTATAAGCTATTTTTTTATTTTCAAATTCTATATGCTTACCGCTTAATTCAAAATTCTCAATGGTACAATCTGCTGAAAAGTAAGCATTATTGTCTTTTGTGTATGCTGTAAAGCTATAACAATAATTATAGTTTGAATGGTTACAACTTATGCTTATATATTCAAGCTGAGGTGAAAAAGTTGATTTGTTTTTATCTTTGCAACTGTTAAATAAAAATATATTGAGTATACACAATAAAATCACAACCGATTTATTCATTTTCAAAATAATAATATTCTATAAAACAAATAAAGGCAGATGAGTAAAAACACATCTGCCTTGTAATTTTCTATCAGTTAGACTTCTTATTCATTACCGCACCAACAATAAAGAGTACAGGTAATACAAGGCCTATTACGAGTGACACGAAATTAAAGCCACTACCGCCAACCGCACCAATAATAATGCCGAGTAAATTAAATATTGCAACAATAATACCGAACACTAAGCACGAGGTTGCTTTTTCGGGCTTTTTACAATTTTTTACACCAATGATACCTGCAATAAGCTCAGCAACCGAACCCAGAATCATAACAACACATGAAGTATAAATTATTGTCGGATTAAGTTGAACAGAGGAAAGGTCGCCGTCTGTGAAGTAAGTTAAAGTACCTACACTTGCAATGGCAATAATGCTCATGATAATAGAAATTGCACCGCCGATAATCATTAAAATACCAACGACTTTAAGTAATCCTTTTCCTTTCATTAAAAAAACCACCTTTTCAATATATTTGTACAGGAGATATATCCTTGATACAATTATATTGTACAGTAACTTATAATATTTTGCCCTACCCATTTGGGTAGTTTTGGCAAAATTACTGTAAATAAAAGGTGGTAAAGTTATATTTGTTATATTTTAATATAGAGGGTTGATGTAACCGCTTGAAATCATAATAATTGCAAGCTGAGCAACACTTGAGCATCCGGTTTTTGAAAGCAGATTACCAATGTGATATTTTACTGTGTTTTCCGAGATATAAAGCTCCGAGGCAATCTCTCCTCTTGATTTATGCTTGCAAATTAATCTGAGAATTTGCATTTCTCTTTCAGTAAAAGGAGTTTCACCCTTTGGCAAAGGAATTGTTTTGGGTTCAGGAAAATATTTTTCTCCATTGAGCACTTTTCGTATTGTATCAATAAAAAATGTCATACTTTTGCTTTTATATACAAATGCGTCTGCACCTGCCTCTTTAGCACGAGGAGAATAAGATATTTCATCAAAGCCGCTCATAACCACTACCTTAATATCTTTAAAATTCTGTTTGATATTTTCCGTAGCAACAAGTCCGGAGGAGTAGCCCTCTGTGCATACATCTAACAGTACAATATCGGGACTTAGCCTTTCACATAAAAGCACACAATCGTTCGCATTTGCACTTTCACCAACAACGCAAAAATCATCTTTTTCCTCAAACATTGCTTTAAAGGCTTCTCTGACAGAAGTGTGGTCGTCAACAATCAATACTTTAATCATAGTTTTCACCCTCCTTTACGGTTAACTCAACTGCGAAATGCGGATATGGTGTAACACTGAGGGTTCCACCGAGCATTTCTGCTTTATTTTTAAGTCCGGAAAGTCCTGTGCCAAGTTGGATTGTAGTACAGGTATTTGTTCCGTTATCTGTGATTTTAAGAGAATTAATACCATCCTTGCTCTTGATTTCTGCACGCACTTTTGTGGCAAGTGAATGTCTGACCGCATTTGTACTGCATTCTCGTATTGTTTCTACAAAAAGTGCGGCTATATCATTATCATACGGCATTTCTCCGATTATTGCAAGCTCAACACCTATTGATGACATTACTTCTTGCAGGAGAATCAGACTTTTATCAGATACATTTTTTTCATCCGATAATATATCTTTCATTATACTGTTACAGAATTTTTCAATAGCGTCAGCGTCTATATTATCATCTTTATTCTGTAATTTTCGCAAAAGTACAGATAGCTTTTGTCCCAGTAAATCGTGTACTCTTGTGCGTATCTGTAACAGAGCACCCTCTTTGCATGAGGTTTCAAGATTATTTAGCTGAAAATTCAGTTCATTACCTTTTTGAACAAGTCTTGCTTTCAGGCTCAATAGCTCCTGCATTGCATTCATCTGTTCTGTAACATTAGTGGAGGTAATCAGAAAGTATGGTTTTTTCTTTATATACATTTCGGTTTGTTTAATCATATAATAAGAATTTTTAACTTTGCAAACTGTTTGCTGATTTTGTATGTTGGAAATATTACGGATTTCGTTTATAAACTTTATTCCGCTTGTAAATTCTTTATTAAAAATCTCCGTCATCAAATTACTTATGCAATGATTTGCAAGCAGAATCTGCCCGTCATTTCTGCAAAATAAAATTCCTGTATTGAGTGCGTCTATTGATTCCTTTACAGAAAGCGGAGTTATAGTGTTTCGTTTTAATTTACTTACTTTTAATATTAAATGTACACTTCTTATAATAAACATTATCAGTGCAGTAAAAAGAACAACTGTAAATGTACCGTTTGCAAGATGATTTGCAAATGGCAGCAATGGCAGAGCAAAGCATATTGATAATGTTATGTGTGCTTGCTTTAAATAAACAGCAGTTGCAATAAACATAATTAAAAACAAAATGGATGCTATGTACCCAACAGCTAAATATTGTTCGGGATAATAAATTGATATATTAGTTTGGTAATAAATGCAGGAATATATATAACCATAAATAAATTGCAGCAGTATTACGGAAAATTCAAATAATAGTTCGCAAACATATTTAAAACCTTTTGCTCCACTGTTAAATTTGTATATAAATGCAAAGCATTGCATACAAATGCCTGCAATTATCAAGATACAAACTAAAATTCGCATAAATTCAGGATAAAAATAAATGTAATTCATTGCTTTTCACCACCCTTAAGCAAAAGCCAAATGCCAAGGTTATCGTCATCATTTTGCTCGATGATTTTACCACCCGATTTTTCAAGTGAAATCATAAATTTTTTGTCAAAAATATTACTGTTGATTTTCGTTGAGCTAATCACCTTTATAGAAATTTCCTTATCGGATATTTCTGTGTGAGCAAATATGTATTCGCATTTTGTTTGTGTTGCTTCGTCAAGAATGTTGTACATAAACTCATACATAAGATTTGCGTGTTCAATGTCAAGCTTTTTATTGCCGTTATTGGTGCAGAGCAGCTTTACTTTGGAATATTCTGCAAAGCTTCCGAGTTCGTCTATATACATACTTAGTTCATCAGAGGAAAAATATTTTTCCTCAAGAGCAATAAAAAACATATTACACCTGCGTTTTATGTAGCACAAAAGTAATGCGGCTTTGACAGTAAGCAGGGAATTATTGTTTTGATTTTTCATCTTTTCAGGTAAACGGGAAAGCAACTTGAGTTTATCGGAAATTTCACTCTCAAGACTGTTGCAAATGTCTATTTTTTCCTCGTTTTGTAAGTATTTTCGCCTTGCTTTTTCTTCTTTTCTGATTAAGGCATTGGTTGCCCTTAGCTTTTCTACAGTAGTTTTAGTATTTGAATACATTTTGTTCAGCTGAGAAATATCGTCCTGCCAAACAACATATCCGCCGGAAATTTTCTTGCTGAAAAGCAGTGTGTTCTCATCAAGTTTTATTGGATTTTACCGTTAATAATGCTGTCTTTTTGTTTATCGGTAAGACAGTAGTCGAAATTTGCGGTAATTTCTTTTTCAAAATAATTGTTGAGAATTTCCATTTTAAGCGGTGAATTTTTAAAAAGATTTTTGTATTTTGTGTTGGTGGGAATAAGACTGCTGCGCAAGCATACTTCCATAAATGCGAGGATAATAAATGTGATAACTACCGTCATATCACTCTCAAAGGCAAACGGCAGACGCATTACATAGGCAACAGTATATAAAAAAATCAAAAGGAAAAAGGTAACAGGGTAAAAAATATTTAGCTTATTCGGACTTTTTATACTGCGTACTATAAGCCACAACAATACAATGAAAGTTTGTAATCCAATGCACAGCATAGATAAATAATATACAATGCCGTAAGTGTATTCAGAGGAACCGTTTTCAATTCCGTTATAAAACGAAAAAGCAAGCTGATGGTAGTCATTTGTGTATATCAGACATAGCAGAAATAGTTCAACCACTATAAAAGGCAGAATCCGCAGCGGTATGATTTTGTTGCTGCTTGGTTTGTCTGTTACGCTTGTTAAATATAACAGACCTGTTGCTATACCGAATTGAAAAAGATAGTAGCTGTACCAAAGCTGTCTTTCAATCATCGGAGAATTAATTTGCCACTTAATGCACCTCGCTGTAAGCCATAGAATAAGCATTGAACCGATAATAATAAAAGATAATTTAACCCTTTTGTTAATTACTCTCAAGCCAAGCACAGCTATCCACAGCACTGTTAATGTAATGAAAAATACTGCTGACAAAATATGCTCTTGTCCGTCTGCTGTTGAATATCTGCGTTGCTCAAAAACTGTTCTCCTCATCTTTTTAATAACATTTGTTGATTGCTCGTTAAAGTGCCGGTAATCGGTATAAATAACAGCGTTAGAATATTTTTCTTGGGTAGGATACAGGAGAGATGCGTTGTTATATGTTCGCAAGTCATTTTGATTTATATTATTGCAGAGATTGTTTTCAAAACATAGTGGGTATGGTGAAATTATTCCTTGCACAAAAGAAAGCGTACCATCATTTGGAATAATAATGTCTATATTTTTGTTACCTCGTTTTAGTTTAACAGCCTGTGTATCGGTGCAGATCCATATTGGAAGTTCAGTATTGCTGTTGCTGAGTCTGCCATTTCTTTCCATTTCTTTCAGGTAATTAATGGCATCGTCAAGACGGTAATTTTCTTTTTTAAGCGAATAGCCGATTGATGCGGTAATGTAATTATAATAATCTGAATCTATATAGATTTTTTCTTCAACACCTGCAAGAGAATTAAAGCTGTTTATGTTTTCTTTTACTTTGCCTGTGTCAACTGCTATTACTATCGTTGTGATATAATGTGGATACCAATAATAATGCCCGCCACTATCCATAAGGCTTTTTGCAAGCAGTTCATCAGCTTGAGCAGCATAACCGTTATTGAGATTATCTACTACCGAACTTTCGGATATAACTAAATTATATTCATCATTATCGCATTTTAATGCATTAAAGTAATCCTCGTTATTGACTGAAATGGTCTTTATATGGTTCATACAACCGTTAAAAAGAGTACAAAGCAAAATTAAGAGCATAACCAAAATTGAAATTTTAATCTTTTTGTGCATTACTTCACCGCCTTTTAGCTTTAAATTAATTTTATTGTATGCAAAATTTGAAAGTTACATTATTATGAATATTCTAGAATTGTAACATAAAATTTCGCATAAGACAAATTTTAAAAAATAAAAACCTTAGCAAGCGGTGGCAAAAAACCACCGCTTGTTTATTGTTTATATAAAAATAATTCATATTTTGCTTTGCAATTGCATAATATTGATAAGTAAAAGATTTGCGGTAAACAGATGCGAAAAAGTATTAAAAAGAATATATCAATTTACCGAATTAAGTAATATAAAATTTGTCAATTTAACGAAATTAGTGTTGAATTATTTTAAATTTATTAAACTTATTGACTTTTTAATATAAAAGTAGTAAACTAATAATCAGTTAGCGAGTGCTAACTTTTTTGTACTGTCAAAGTTAGTTAGCACTAATGCTGTATAGCGAGGATGGTGAGCTTATGCCTTTAACATTTGCCGATCCGGGCGTTGAAAACATTATTAAAAAAATCGGAGGTAACTCTGAGGTTCGTGCACATCTTGAAAACTTGGGTTTTGTTGTTGGCGGCACAGTTACAGTTGTTTCTTCAATGGCGGGTAACCTTATTGTTAATGTAAAAGGAGCACGAGTTGCAATCAGCCGTGAAATGGCAAGCAAAATTATGATTTAATGGAGGTACAATATGAGAACTCTGAGAGAAGCAAAAATCGGAGAAACCGTAAAAGTTGCAAAACTTAACGGTGCGGGCGCTATTAAGCGCAGAATTATGGATATGGGTATTACAAAGGGCGTTGAAATTTATATCCGTAAAGTTGCGCCGCTCGGTGATCCTATTGAAGTTACAGTAAGAGGTTATGAACTTTCTTTGCGTAAAGCCGATGCTGAAATGATTGAACTTGTTTAAGTTAAATACGGGGTTTATCCCCGATATTTTTAAATTTTAAGTTAGTCTAAAATAACTAAATCTATGAGAGGAAGACACTAATGGGTATTAAAATTGCACTTGCAGGTAATCCTAACTGCGGTAAAACAACCCTTTTTAACGCTCTTACAGGTTCAAACCAGTTTGTTGGTAACTGGCCGGGCGTTACCGTTGAGAAGAAAGAGGGTAAGCTCAAAAAGCACAACGATGTTGTAATTATGGACTTGCCGGGTATTTACTCACTTTCTCCTTACACACTTGAAGAAGTAGTTGCTCGTAACTACCTTATCGAGCAAAGACCTGACGCAATCCTTAACATTGTTGACGGTACTAACCTTGAGCGTAACCTTTACCTTACAACACAGCTTACAGAGCTCGGTATCCCGGTTGTTGTTGCCATTAATATGATGGATGTTGTAAAGAAGAGCGGAGATAAGATTGACACTTCGGCACTTGCTAAAGAGCTTGGCTGTAAGGTTGTTGAAATTTCTGCTTTGAAGGGCACAGGTATTATGGAAGCGGCAGAGGCTGCAATTGATGCTGCCGAGAACACAAAAACTGTTCCAATGCACACATTTAACGGTGTTGTTGAGCACGCTATTGCTCATATTGAAGAGGCAGTAGTTCACGAAATGCCCGAAGAACAGCAGAGATGGTACGCTATCAAGGTATTTGAGCGTGATGATAAGGTTATGGCAAAACTTAACCTTAGCGACGAAATTAAAAAGCATGTTGAAACTGACATTGAAAATGCCGAAAAAGAGCTTGACGATGACAGCGAAAGCATTATTACAAACGAAAGATATATTTACATAGCTACTATTATTAAGACTTGCTACAAAAAGAAGAGCAAGGGTAGCCTTTCAACATCAGATAAGATTGATAAGGTTGTTACAAACCGTTGGCTTGGCCTTCCGATTTTTGCCGTAATTATGTTCCTTGTTTACTTCATTTCAATGCAGACTGTAGGTTCAATGGCAACAGACTGGGCAAATGACGGATTGTTCGGTGACGGTTGGCATTTGTTCGGTATAGGTACTTCACAGGCAGAAGAGGCAGAAGAAACTTACGGCGATTCAGATGCAATCATTGAAGCTTTCAATGAAGAATACGGTAATGACGATATTGCAGCTGCAATTGATCTTGAAGATGAAAATTATTCTGAAGATGCTGCTAAAGCTGCTCTTTCACAGCTCGTTACATTAACTCCTGCCGATGCAAATGTTACTTATTCTGTTGAAGATGAAGAAACACTTGAGGTAACTGAAACTCCTAATACAACAAAGGCTCAGTTGCAGGAGGCAGTAGACAATTATCTCAATACAGATTACAAAGAGGCTTACGGCGCTCCTGACGCAAGCACATACGGTGTTTGGGTTCCCGGTATTCCTGTTCTTATCGGCAACGGACTTGACGCTATTAATTGTGCCGATTGGCTCAACGGTCTTATCCTTGACGGTATCGTAGCCGGTGTTGGTGCGGTTCTTGGCTTCGTTCCACAGATGCTTGTACTTTTCTTACTCCTTGCTTTCCTTGAAAGCTGCGGTTATATGGCTCGTATCGCATTCGTACTTGACCGTGTATTCCGTAAGTTCGGCCTTTCAGGTAAATCATTTATTCCAATGCTTGTCGGTACCGGCTGCGGCGTTCCGGGTATCATGGCTTCTCGTACAATTGAAAACGAGCGTGACCGTCGTATGACAATTATGACAACAACATTTATTCCTTGCGGTGCTAAGATGCCGTTTATCGCTATGATCGCAGGTGCTATTTTCGGTGGTTCACCGTGGATTGCTACATCAGCTTACTTCATCGGTATGGCTGCAATTGTAGTTTCGGGTATTATGCTTAAGAAGACAAAGATCTTCTCAGGCGATCCTGCTCCGTTCGTTATGGAACTTCCCGCTTACCATCTCCCGACAGTAAGCAACCTGCTCCGTTCAATGTGGGAGCGTGGCTGGTCATTTATCAAAAAGGCCGGTACAATCATTCTTCTTTCAACAATCATTGTTTGGTTTACAACATACTTCGGATTTGTTGACGGTCAGTTCCAGATGCTTTCAGAGGATCAGATCAGCAATTCAATTCTTGCCGCTATCGGTAACTGCATTGCTTGGATCTTTACTCCGCTTGGTTGGGGCAATTGGCAGGCAGCCGTTGCATCGGTTACAGGCCTTGTTGCTAAAGAGAATATCGTTGGTACAATGGGTATTCTTTATCCGGGCGGATGGTCAGAAATCGGCGGTGCTTTCACAGCAATCAGCGGTTTCTCATTCCTCGTATTCAACCTCCTTTGTGCTCCTTGCTTTGCAGCTATCGGTGCTATGAAGAGAGAAATGAATAATGCTAAGTGGACCTGTTTTGCAGTAGCTTACCAGTGTGTATTTGCTTATGCAATCGCTCTTATGATTAATCAGTTTGGCGGACTCTTTACAGGTAATGTAAATGTTATCGGTCTTATTTTCGCTGTATTGGTACTTGCATTTATGATTTATATGCTCGTAAGACCATACAAAGAGGCTAATACATTAAAAACTTCTGTAAAGGTAAAATAATTTAGATTTTGATAGAGGAGGATGTATATGCTTACTTTTTTACTTGATAATATTGGTACAATAGTTGTTTTGCTTATAGTTGTTGCTGTAGTTGCTGCAATTATTATCAGCCATTTCAGAGCAAAGAAAAAGGGCAAATCTTCTTGTGGCAGTTGTGGCTGCGGATGTGCATCCTGTGCAATGGCAGGTAAATGCCACTCTAACAACCATAAATAATTATTGCTGACAAAAGCGACCGAGCATTTTAAGTGTTCGGTCGCTTGTTTTGTTTTTTGATTATTTTTCAATAGTTGGGGGTAAATTATGGTTTTACGGAATGATTTATCAAGCAATTTGCTGAATCATAATTAAATATTACAACAAATATTTGGATAACTCCTTATAAATAAAACAAGGCTATCGCATTTTAACCTTGCGATAGCCTTTCTTGTATCATTTGATTTTTAGTTGTTGTTTGAAATATAAATCTGCAATTCGGTTACATCGGAAACAGAAAGTTTACCGTCTTTGTTCATATCAACGCAGTCAAACAACTGCTTGTTTGTTTCGTCAATAAGCGCAGAACCGTCGGTGTTTTTGTTGCCTGCAATGTGCATTTGCAAGTATGTAACATCATTTACATTTATAATGCCGTCTTGGTTAGCGTCGCCTGTGAGAATTGTTTCATCTATTGCAATAAATTCAAAATCATTTTCTTTTGCATAAGTTTCTGCATATGTTCCAATGTAGCCGTTTATAGTTAGTATATTACAATTTTCAAATGAATCACGGGCTATAAAACTAACATCTTTAGGAATAATAATGCTTTTTAAATTAGTGCAATTATAAAAAACTTTATTACCTATAGAAGTTACATCTTGCGGTATAGTGATTTTTTGTAATTTATTACAGCCTGAAAAAACTCCATAACCAATATATTGTAAATTATCAGGTAGTTTAACATATGTTAAATTAATACAATTTTCAAATACAGACTTTGCTAAACCTTTTGAAAAGCCATTATCTGAAAGTTTATCCGGAAAATTAACTGTTTCTAAACTCTCACAATTACCAAAGGCAAAATCATCAACATAGGATAAACTATCCGGAAGATCTATTCTTTTTAATGATAAACAATTTCCAAATGCTCCTACCAAAATTTTTGTCAACGAGTTAGATAGTTTAATGGTTTCTAATGATTGACAATTATAATATGCACCGTCATATATTGATAGTATATTGTTTGACATTTCAATATTTTTAATACTTATATTGTTTTCAAATGCACCTTTGCCTATACTCGTAACCTTTTTTCCGTCAATTTCATCAGGAATAGTTACATCACTATCATTACCCACATACTTGGATATTTCAACTGTACCGTCATCAAGTAATGAATACTCATAGTCACCGCTTATAAAATTTTCATCTGAAGACACAGCCGAAGTATTACTTTCAACCTCAGCCGCACTTACAGGCAGTACGGAAAATGCACTTGTCATCATAAGTGCAGACAGTATTACGGCTGTTAATCTTTTAACTTTTTTCATTTTTTATCTCTCCTTGCGTTATTTAATTTATTATTCGCAATTGACACTCACTGAATGTCAATTACAGCTGTATTATAGCATAAAATATTCTTATTGACAAGCACTAAATGTCAAAGGAGTATAAAAAATGTTTAAAAATAAAAATAAAAATATGAATAATGTATACAGAAAGAGGATTGCGGAATTAAGACTTGCATTAAATCCTAAATGCAGTCAAAGACAGCTTGCTGAAAAATTGCAGCTTTTTGGATTGGATTTAGACAAAAATGCAATTCAAAGAATAGAATGCGGAAAAAGATTTATAACAGATATAGAAATAGTGGCTTTTTGCAAGGTATTTGAAATTCAGCCTAATGATATTTTTGCTATGGTATAAAATTAAAAGTCTGATATAAATATTATGATACTTGTATTGGAGTGTTGATATGTTAAGCAAAAGAATTCGTGAATTAAGGTTTTCGCTCGGACTGAATCAGGTGTAATTCGGACAGGCTCTTAATGTAACAAAGCAGACTATCAGTAATTGGGAAAACGACAATATTCAGCCGTCTGTGGAAATGCTTATTAAAATAGTAAATACCTATTCAGTAAGTGCCGATTACTTGCTTGGCATTAACAAGAGGGAAACCGTTGATGTTTCGGGGTTATCTCAAGAGCAGATTGCTCATATACAAATGATAATTGACAATAAATAAACAATTATTCAAGCAAAAAATCAGCCTGATTTCGTATGAAGTCAGGCTGATTTTATATCTGTTAAATTTTAATTCCTATAAATGAAATATGAAATTACTTATTCTCCTCATTATACTTGAGCTGATTGTAAATCATATTGGCACACATATAAACATTGCCGCCGCCCATTGTGAGAATGAGGTCGCCCTCTTTTGCGTTTTTGCATACATAGTCTGTAATTTCTTCAAAAGTGTCAAGGCAAACCGAGTTCGGTACTTTTGCGCCGAGGTCGGTTGAGTAAATATTATATGTGTTTGTTTCTCTTACAGGGAGAATTTCAGAAATAATCGCAACATCCGGAATCTTAAGAGCCTCTGCAAAATCATCAAGAAGAAGTGCTGTTCTTGAGAAAGTATGCGGCTGGAAAATCGCCCATACTTTTTTAAAGCCCATATTCATTGCGGCATTGAGTGTTGCGGTAAGCTCTGTCGGGTGGTGAGCAAAATCGTCTGCCACTGTAATTCCCTCGGGTGTACCGAGAATTTCAAAACGGCGGTGAACACCTCCGAATTTGTGGAGATTTTCGGCGATTTCCTTAGGTGTTGCACCAAGGTAATGTGCGGTAGCCGCTGCGGCAAGTGCATTATAAATGTTATGCTTGCCAGGAACAATCAACTTAATATTTGTAAGGAGTTCGCCCTTGTAATAGATGTCAAATTGCTCGTGAACACCCTTGTCTGCAGAAATATTTTCTGCTCTGTAGTCGCAGTTTTCGCCAAAGCCGTAGGTGATTTTTTCAATGTCAACATCGTTTACTGCATCAAGTGTGTTTTGGTCGTCACCGTTGATTACAAGCAAACCTGTAGTCTGTTTTGCAAATTTATTAAATGACTTTTTAATGTTGTCAAGATTTTTAAAGTAGTCGAGGTGGTCGGCATCAATGTTAAGTATAATAGAAATAAACGGATTAAGCTGTAAGAATGTATCAACATACTCGCAAGCCTCGCAAACGATAATGTCGCTCTGACCTACATAGCTGTTGCCGCCGATAAACGGAAGTTTGCCGCCGATAATTGCCGATGGGTCAAAACCGCTGCCGATAAGTACCTGTGAAAGCATGGCTGTGGTTGTGGTCTTGCCGTGAGTACCGGAAACCGCAATACTTCTCTTGTATCTTCTTGTTACGACGCCGAGCATAACGCTTCTTTCAATGCAAGGAATACCCTGCTCAACAGCTGCTTTTCTTTCAGGGTTATCTTCTTTGATAGCGGCAGAATATACCACAAGCTCTGCACCGTCAATGTTCTCTGCACGATGTCCCATATATACGGGAATGCCGTAGCCTTTGATTCTGTCGAGTGTCTCGCCCTCATTCATATCCGAGCCCGAAAGCTGATAGCCCTCGCTGTTTAAAATCTCTGCAAGCGGACACATACCGCTGCCGCCGATGCCGATAAAATGTATCCTTTTTATATTATCAAGTAAAATGTCGTAATTCAAAACACTCATTCTCCATTCACAAAAATTCTATCTTATATTATAAAGCTATAGTCAAAAAAAATAAATACCTTTTTTCAATTTGTAATATATTTTTTCGTATTTTAGTTTTTATATTGCCAATTTATATTAAAAATGTTACAATATAATCGGTGATAATCAGTGAATTTAGTTAAGAATGATATTATAAAATTAAACATAACTTCGGCTACCGCAGAGGGCAGCGGCGTAGGAAAAACAGAGGACGGTATCGCCGTATTTGTTCCGCTTTCCGCAGTAGGCGATGAACTTGAAGTAAGAATATTAAAAACAAAGAAAACTTATGCTTTCGGTAAAATTGAAAATATAATTACTCCGTCTTCCGCAAGAATCGAGGCGGACTGCCCGCAGTTCTCAAAATGCGGTGGCTGTACTTGGCGGCATATTTCTTATGAAGAAGAATTAAAAATAAAATCAATGCGTGTTTACGATGCGGTAACACGAATAGGCGGAATTAAAGACTTTGAATTTAAAGATATTATCAGCTGCGAAAGACCTGACAGATACAGAAATAAGGCGCAATTTCCTATAGGTAGGGCAAAAGACGGAAGTGCGGTGTTCGGATTTTATTCATTTCATACGCACAGAATTATTCCGTGTGATGACTGTTTATTGCAGCCTGAGACTTTTAATTCTGTAATAGAAATAACCAAGCAGTTTATAGAAAAAACAAACGCAGACATTTATGACGAATCAACGGGTAAGGGCAGACTTCGCCATTTGTATATGCGTTTGGGTGAGGTAACGCAAGAGCTTATGGTGTGTTATGTTGTCAACGGCAACGGTTTAAAGCAAGAGGATGAGCTTGTAAGAATGTTAAAAGACGGATTGCCAAACCTAAAGAGTGTAATTATTAATTCCAACAGAGAAAAAACAAATGTAATTCTCGGCAAAAAGAACAGAGTAGCCTACGGCAGTGACCACATCACAGATATGTTGTGCGGACTTAAATTTAAAATTTCGCCGTTCTCATTTTGGCAGGTGAATAGGGCACAAGCGGAAAAACTTTACGGTAAGGCAAAGGAATATGCCAACCTTAAAAGTGACGATGTCCTGCTTGATTTGTACTGCGGAACAGGCACAATAGGACTTACCATGGCTGATAAATGCAAAACACTTGTCGGTGCAGAGATTGTAGAGGACGCAATTAAAGACGCAAATGAAAATGCGGCAACGAACGACATAAAAAACGCAAGATTTATTTGTGCCGATGCCTCTCAGGCGGCAGCTCAGCTAAAGGCAGAGGGTCTGAAACCCGATGTTGTAGTCTTAGATCCCCCAAGAAAAGGCTGCGGCGAAGATGTAATTTTGACCGTAGCACAAATGTCACCGAAACGAGTTGTGTATGTGTCTTGTGATCCCGCAACCCTTGCAAGAGATTTGCATATCTTTGAATCAAACGGCTATAAAACAAAAGAAGTAACCCCCTGCGATATGTTCCCAAGAACAGCGCATGTGGAGACGGTTGTCTTACTTTCCAAGGGCGCTAAAGGTCCGGTGGACCTTTGCTCAGCGCGGACCGAAGTGGAACGGAGACTGGTCGACAGTAGAAAAGTGAAGGTTGACTTCTCTTTAGAGAATATGGATTTATCAGAGTTCAAAGGAAAGGCAACGTATGAGCAGATAAAGGCTTATGTGTTGGAACAGACTGGACTTAAGGTTTCTTCGCTGTATATTGCACAGACTAAGAAGAAATGCGGACTGGATGTGGGAGAGAATTTTAATCTGCCTAAGTCAGAGAATGCGAGACAGCCACAATGTACACCGGAGAAGGAGGAAGCAATCATGCAGGCGTTTAAGCATTTTGGAATTGTATAGGATGTGCTATTGTATTTCAATTGATTGGTGTGTATTGTAGATGAACTATAAATATTGTTTAAGAAAGATAAGAGGTCAAGAACCATAGGGGGGTAAATTCATGAGAGATGATTTTTCACAATCTGTAAAGGATTTGTTAGCAAATCGGGTTGGATGGAAATGTAGCAATCCAAATTGTAGAAAAGCAACACGTGGAGCGGGAGTAGAGAAAACTAATATCATAAATATAGGGGTTGCATCTCATATTACAGCAGCATCTAAAGGCGGACCGAGATATGATGAAAACATGACGGCACAGGAGAGAAAATCTTTTGAAAATGGTATATGGTTATGTCAATCTTGTTCTAAATTGATAGATTCCGATGAAATGAGATATACAGTTGATAAATTGAAAAAATGGAAAGATATTTCAGAACAATGGGCTGTTTTAGAGTTAGAAAATGCAACAGTAGGTAAAAATGATAAAGATATAGAACTTATAAGATTTTATGTACAATGCTTTGATAGGCCAGCATTTCGAGATAGAATATGTATGGAAGGAAGAATGGAAGATTTTGATAAGGCTATCGAAGATACTATTATTGCATTGAATGCAGGTGTACTTAGGACAAGAGATGGAAGTATATTGAAGAGGGCAGAGGGAAAATCTGTCATTGTAAATTCAGAGTGGAGAGAAAAATTTGATACAATTTATGATATGTTAGTTGCCTTAAGAAAACGTCTAAGAATAGCGAAAAAGGAAGGTGCATATTCCACGTATGGTGAAGGTGAGGTAATGTACTGCTTTAATGACAGAAATTTAGAAGAATGGTTCGATTTCACGAGAGAGGAGATTTTAAAGATATTATCTTCAATGTGTGAGGAAATTGGAATTCATGGATTGCGGTTTCCTAGAGATCAATATAAGTGGTAACTTGATACAAACGCACTAAAATATGTGGCTAAAGGAAATGTAATTATGCAGAAATTTTCAAATCATATGACTGTGGATAAATAGTATTGTTTGTTGAAAATACAGATTATTATCGTAAAAAGGACATTCCTAAACCGTAATTATTACGGGTCAAGGGATGTCTTTTTGGTTGTCTTGGAGTGTCCAAAGGACAAGGTAATGAAACTGAAAGTACTAAGACTGATAAGAATAATATCTATCTTATCTAATCTAGAGATAAGGATGGATGGGATGATTGTACAGATTGAAAAATCACGTTTTCGTGATACACTTTTCTTAAATCTGTTGGAAAAATGATGGAGGATGACATGGCGGTCGGTTATAAAAAATTATTCCATTTACTGATAGAAAAAAATATGACGAATGCACAGTTGCAGCAGGCGGCTGGCTTCTCAGCAAATATCATCACACGGCTGAAACGTAATGGGTATATTTTACTCGAAAGCGTAGAGAGTGTATGCCGTGTTCTGAACGGTGGCGTTGACGATATTCTGGAATTTGTACCAGAGGATAACGGAGGAAAAGAGAATGGTTGATACCAAAAAGGAACAGGAGCGTGATGAACTGCATCGTGCAATATGGGCGATTGCAGATGAACTACGTGGAGCAGTCGATGGTTGGGACTTCAAAAATTATGTTCTTGGCACGATGTTTTATCGTTATATTTCCGAAAACCTGTGTAATTACATAAATAGCGGTAAAATTGATGCGGGCAACACTGATTTTGCAAAAATGCGGGATGAGGATGCAGAAGAAGCAAGAGAAGGACTGGTAGAGGAAAAAGGATTTTTTATCCTTCCGAGTGAACTTTTCTGTAATGTCCGAGCCAACGCTGCGAATGATGAAAACTTAAATGAAACACTGGAGCGTGTGTTCCGCTACATCGAGGAATCAGCGAAGGGCAGTGAGGCAGAGAGTGACTTTGCCGGATTGTTCGATGACTATGATGTAAACAGCAATAAATTGGGTTCTACGGTTGCAAAGCGTAATGAAAAATTTGTAAAACTTCTGAATGGTGTAGGTGAAATGAATCTAGGAGATGTGAAAGACCATTCCATTGATGCCTTTGGTGATGCGTATGAGTACCTTATGACTATGTATGCATCAAATGTCGGAAAATCTGGTGGAGAGTTCTTTACTCCGGCAGACATGTCAGAATTGCTTATATGTCTAGGAACTGTAGGAAAAACGGAAATCAATAAAGTATATGATGAAATTGTTGCGTGATTGATACAAGACTTTCCGCCTGTTTTCGTTAAGGTGAATAAAAACATAAGTAGATAAAGTCCTTCTGCTACCAAGGGGTGTGCAGACGGCTTATTTTTTGCCTAAAAATAGGAGCGGAAGCTGTAGAGTAGCTAAGATGCCTGGTGTATAGATGAAGAAATGCACACTCTCGTAACGATTTATATATCCCGTAACGATGAACAGAATAATTCGTTATGATGGTGTACATTGACTTAAAATGATAAGAATCAACAACAAATAGCATTAAACCTATTGAAAATCGCGCCGATATCTACTATAATATATAGTGATTTATTGCGAGAAATTCGTTCGGAGGTGCAGAGATGGCAGATGTTACTAACGATAAATGGATAAATATTGACGAAGCTGCAGAATATTTGGGAGTCAAACCCGGAACCATTCGTGATTGGATCAGAAAAGAAAAAGGCATTCCTGCTCACAAGATTGGAAAGCAATGGAAGTTCAAATGCTCCGAATTAGATGAGTGGGTTGCAAGCGGAAAAAGCGCAATGGAGTGAGTACGACCTGGCATATAGGATATTAGTGTCCTTGATGGAAGGAATGGTAGGAATCTGATATGAATGGATTAAATAAAAAGAAACCAGTTGTGCTGGATAAAAAATATAATTTTATAGATTTGTTTGCAGGATGTGGAGGGTTGAGCGAAGGATTCTATGCACAAGGATTTAATGCACTGGCTCATGTGGAGATCAATCATTTTGCGTGTGAAACCCTTAAAACAAGAATGAGGTATTATGGCTACGATGATGCCGATACCGCTGTTCTGGAAGAGGATATTACTTCAAAGGACATCCTTGCAAAAATAAAGAAGGTCGTTGGAGAACGGCAAGTTGACATCATTATAGGCGGTCCTCCTTGCCAGAGCTTTTCTCCTTTAGGAAAGGCAAAAGACGAAAACAATATGCAAGATGATCCAAGAAATTATTTATTTGAAAACTATGTTAAGGTATTGAACCATTTCAAACCTAAGTTCTTTGTGTTTGAGAATGTAACTGGTTTGTTGGATACAGAAGTCAAAGGAAAAAGTATATTTAAAATGATTCTTCGCCGCCTTAGAAGAAACTATCGCGTTTTAAGCGATGAAGAGACGATTGTACTTAATGCGACAAACTACGGAGTTCCACAGGAGCGGAAACGTGTCATTTTGATTGGAGTGCGGAAAGACATTGATATTGCTGCAGAGGATGTCTATAAAGCAATAGAAAAAACGCACTACTTGCCTGGAGCGCCAAGTGACGCAAAAAAAGGGTTGAAAAAATATGTGACAGTTAAGGACGCTATTGGCGATCTCCCAAAACTGCAACAGGGACAAGGTGAAAAAATCATGGATTATCCTAATGAGTATGATTCATGCAACACCTATGTTAAGAAAATTAGAAAGAAGAGAGATAAGAAACTTCGGGATCATGTCGCTCGTATGAACAACGAAAAAGATGTTGAACGATATAGGGTAATGGCAGAAAACCACTGGAACTTTTTGGAATTGTTAGAATATCGGCCTGACTTAGGTCATGAAAAAAAGCGCGTATTCTTCAACAGCTATAAGGTACAGTGGTGGGATATGCCAGCAAGAACAATAATTGCTCACTTGCATAAAGATGGGAATCAGTTTATCCATCCCGATTCTGACCAAGGACGCAGCATAACAGTAAGGGAAGCTGCAAGGCTACAGTCATTTCCAGATGATTTTGTCTTTGAGGGTTCACGATCAGAACAGTTCAAGCAAATCGGTAATGCTGTACCGCCGATGTTAGCTGAGGCAATCGCTAAAGCAGTTAGGTTACAATTTGAAAAAATAGAACAGGAGCAATAGATGTATGTATCAGCCAATTGCGGATATAGATAAATGGGACAATGCGACCAAACGTTATTATAAAGAGAAAATTGAAATTTTTATAAAAATCGTGATGGCTGTATCCATGAAAGAGTGCATTTCTTTGAATGTAACTGAAGACGAGGGTGCTGTTGACTTTTTTATAGAGATGGGTTTTATTAAGCAGGCAGATGATCTTGAATCTGTAAAGGCACTTATTAAAGGAGAAACTTATAAGGAGTTCATTAAATGCGGTACAGTTGTGGCTGGAAACCGCAAAATTTATGCTCCTTATCTTCTCAAACTGAACGAATCGGCTCGCATGGAATTGCAGCGTAAAGCGGCGGAATCAACTAAGTTTCGTTTGGTTGATCTGTTTTGTGGCGCAGGCGGATTGAGTTTAGGATTCATTAGAGAAGGGTGCCGTGTGGTTTTTGCAAACGATATAGACGACCTTTGTATTGAAACATACAAATATAATCATCCTGAAATTCCGGAGGATGATGTTATATGTGGTGACATAAGAAAAATAGTGGATAGAATTGAAGACTATATTGATGAGGATATAGACATTGTCATAGGGGGACCGCCGTGCCAAGGCTTTAGTTCTGCCAATAAGCATCATAGGGTAATCAATGATCCTCGAAATGAACTGTATAAGTACTACATTAAAGCTATTGAGAAACTTGCACCGAAGATTGTGATCATGGAAAATGTCCGAGGAATGTTAAAAGTTGCAGATCAAGTAGTAGAAGATTATGAATCTATATGCGCAAGAAAAGGTGGTAAAGAATACCACTACAAAATTGCATATAGACTTCTTAACTCTGCCGATTTTTCGGTAGCGCAAAGCAGAGAACGTTTAATATACATTGCTATCCGAGATGATATTGTGGAAAGAACCGGCACTAATCCTGATAGCATTTTTCAAACGATTGAGGCTAACGGAAAAAATGCGACTGTGTTTAATCTTTCGGCGGCATTGGAAGGTGTACGCACATTGGAACCACCAGAGGTTATGGGTGTGGGAGAATTGGATACAGAAGAAGCTGGGAGAAAAATTGATGTAAATCCATTTGATGGTCGTGAAAACGAGTATCTCCGCCTGATAAATGATAATAGGGTTATTCCGCTTGTGTTTAATCACAAGGCACGATACTGTAGTCCAATTAATCATGAGATTTATCGTAGACTAAATCCTGGAGATGATGCTACTGATCCTAAAATTGCTGATATAATGCCCTACGCACATAGGAACGATAAGTTTAAAGATAAATATTTTAAACTCCACGCGGATAGACCTTGCCGAACAATAACGGCGCATTTACGTTCGGATTGTCATTCGCATATACATCCAACAGAGGCGAGAACTTTAACACCAAGGGAAGCTGCCAGGGTACAGTCTTTTCCAGATGACTATCTCTTCCTTGGCCCTTACCTAAAAACATATATCCAAATAGGTAATGCGGTACCTCCGCTTATGGCAAAAGGAATAGCGCATGAATTGATAAAACTGTTAGGCGGTGATGAGGATGAAAATTGAGAGCTTTATTAAAAGGCTGAATGCAACGGAGCTTGGCGAAGGCGTTACAAATGATACTTACATTGCTATCCCAAGAGATGTTGATTTGTCACAAATGTTAGAGAATCAGCAGGCGATGACCATATTTGACCGAGTCGAAGGAGTTTTTTATACACCTGAAAACTCAAATATCAAGTATGTTCAAACGGGGCAAAACAATCAGGAGAGAATATCCGGGTTGGGGCAGTATTTTCGCCGCGTGAGTGCTAATGTTGGTGATGAAATACTTATTGAAAAAGTCGAGAACAGCGATAGCTGCATCTTGTATTTGGATTTCAACCATAGGGATGTAATTGTTTTCCAAAAAAATAAGGATTGGGTCGAGATATTAACGCCTCAACGTATGGAAACGTATAAGACAGGTAACGACTACTCAATGGATGTTATTTATCGGAACGAGCGCGTGAAGCTGTATGTAAAGTATCTCGGTCAAAAAATGAAAAAGAAAACATCTCCTGCAGACACGGCTGCGTATGATTTGCTGATTGATAGTAAGAGCATTTTACCAAATTACGAGTATTTGGATTACATAGAAATTAGTAATGGGGATGCAGATAGAAGACTCGCAAGAATGAAGACATATATGCTTTCGCTGATAGATACTATGAATGTAGGAGGAGACGAAAAATGAATTACTATATTCTGATTCTTGAAGAAAAAGTGAAGTCCTTTTCGCTGGTTGGACACGGTGAAAAATGTGCTGTTTCTCTTATGCTCAAAGGATATGCTAATCCTTTAAATACTCTTGCTGAAGGAGATAAAGTCGTTGGATACGTTGCTGGAACGGCAAAGACATTTTGCTATCTTTTCGATGTTGGATTCGATCAGAGTACACAGCAGCTGTATTTTGAAAAAATCTTTGAAACAAAGATGGGTGCCAAACTTACGGCAGTTTCTTCCGATCTTCAAGAGATTATCAATGCAAGGGAACAAACAGAATCATTTATAAACATAACTGGTGAGCAGTATCGGCAGATTATGTCTTTGATGATGAATATGGTTTCCTCTTGGGGAAATAAGGCAATTGAAAAAAGTGAAGAGCGTGAGATTGATGAAGAAAACCGCATAGATGGCGGCACTAATATCTTACTGTATGGAGTGCCCGGTTCCGGCAAGAGTTGGACAATAGAACATGAATATTGCCATAAAGATAGTGTTGTTGAACGTTTGGTGTTTCATCCAGACTATACAAACGCAGATTTTATTGGGCAGATTCTTCCGGTAGTAGATGCCGAGAAGCAAGTGACATATGAGTTCACATCTGGTCCTTTTACGTCAATTTTGAGAGATGCATATAGACATCCCTTGCGTGAATACATCCTTATTATTGAAGAAGTGAACCGCGGAAATGCACCAGCAATTTTCGGCGAAGTGTTCCAGTTGCTGGACAGAACGGTTGAATCGAGGACGGTGGAGGGGATTACCTATCCAATGGGTACAAGCGAATATGGTATTACACATAAGTACATGGCCGAGAAGATTTATGGTGATCCTACCCACAAGGTGCGTATTCCGTCAAATCTGTCTATCGTAGGAACTATGAACACCTCCGACCAGAACGTGTTTACGCTGGATACGGCCTTCCAGCGTAGATGGAGAATGCGTCTAATTGAGAACAATTTTGACAATGTCCGTGAATCTCTTGCTAATGCACAGATTCTTGATACTGAAGTTACATGGAAGACATTCTGCGACAAGGTCAATGGTATCATTGTAGGCAATAAGGCAAAGATGGCATCTGCCGAGGACAAGAGGTTGGGGGTTTATTTCATTCATGAAAATGATGTGATCTTCGATCAACGTGCAGTACCTTCGGAGGGATACGCTTCACTTCTTACGGAGTACAACCAACTTCTGCAGACTGAAGCTACTGGTGATATGCCGGAAGATAAGAAACAGAGACTTGCAGTTATCCGAGAGGCGTTGATGCACAATCGGATGTTCCCGGAGAAGGTTATCAAATATTTGTGGGACGATGCGTTTAAGTTTAATCCGGAGGCATTGTTTGATACTGATAACATGGAAAGCTTGGAGCAGGTTATCCGTACCTTTGTATATTCAAGAGGACGCGAGAGGTTTAAGATTTTCAAGCCGACTGTACGTGCATCTTTCTATCCTGATACGCAAGCATGATGATATGCCAAATGGAAAGAGAGGTGGTCAGTGACCATGGATTTACAAAAGAATATTAGAGAACGCTGCCACGTCAACAAAAATGACGAAGGAGACAGTTTTGTCGGTGTAAAGGCGGATACGGATGATGCCGTTATCTATTTTCCGATAGGATATCAGCTTCCTCCGAATGATGATGATCTCCGTGCGGACATAAATAACTTGTTCTATGTGCTTGCCGCATTCATGAAAGAGGATAAATTGATAGAGGAATCGAAGTTTGCAGCACCGCGAACGGTTGACTTTCCGATGCACGCATACCTCAAGGTGATTCGGGATTTTCTACGAACAGGTCGTTATTACATCGAGACAGACCCACGGTTCAAAACAGATACCAAGGGCAATGCATCATGGCCGCGCACTGTTCGAGAGCAGCGAGCATTGGTGCAGAAGAATGGCTCCCTTATTTTTACTAACATGACGGTACGCTCCGCAACACCGAACGCTGATAAAAAGATTACACAGATTCATAGATATTGTGTGTATGAAGCATTTGATAAAATGGGATGGCTCTATGTTCCGTATATGCCGGAGAAACCTGGTCCTCATCCTGACGATAGAGAAGCCATTTATATCTTGGAAAAGAAACTGGCATCTACACATAACGATGCGGAACAAGAATTGTTCTCAGCAATGGCATCGATGCTCAAATACATGGATGAGAAATCTTCCGAAAAGCAATATTTTTTTGGCACGGATTTCTTTGAGCGTATTTGGGAAAAGATGATTGATAAAGCATTTGGAATTGAAGATAAGAATCAATATTTCCCACGTACCCGGTGGCTTCTTGACTACGGACCTAACAGGACAAAAACACCATTGCAGCCAGATACTATCATGATTTACAATGGGAAGGTCTATGTCCTCGATGCAAAATTGTACCGTTACGGATATAGTGGCAATCCCGATCATCTGCCCAATGGTCCTGATATCAATAAGCAGATTACATATGGTGAGTACATTGAACGTACCAAGGGTGTGCCGAGTTCAAATCTGTATAACGCATTCATAATGCCATTCAACCGTGAGGACAACACATTTTTTGAGATGGGTGCGGACGGTAATCCGATACCTCGTGTAACGGAAAATATTGGAAACATTGGAGAAGCGGTCGGCGACTGGAAACCCGATCCAAAGAACTACGAACGTGTCCAGGGTATCGTGATTGATACTCGATTCCTTATGTACAACTACATCGGTATGCCAGATCAACAGAAACGACTGCTTGCGGAAGCAATAGAAAAAGTGGAAAATAGGACTCCTGTTCCGAGACCTGCAACATAAGAGATAAAGACTCTACCTTTCTTAACACGAGAGGTAGAGTCTTTATCTCTTATGGGCTTTAGCCTGTTGAGCGCATCGGAGTTTCTCCAAACGGAGAAATGGAGATGTGCGAAACAATAAACCACCTGCTATGCGGGTGGTGGGCAGGCGCTTATAGCACAATCACCTTTCCAAGGTATAATAGAGGTGTCCAAGCCACTACTATAGAAAGGAAAGGTGATTAAAATGTCCAATAAGACCAACGATTTAGCACACACTAAGTGGATGTGTAAGTACCATATCGTCTTCACTCCAAAGTATAGACGAAAAATAATTTATAATCAATACAAAGAGAGTATTAGAGATATTTTAAAACAATTGTGTGCATACAAAGGAGTAGAGATTATAGAAGGGCATCTTATGCCGACCATATTCATATGTTAGTAAGCATACCACCGAAATACAGTGTGTCACAGTTTATGGGATACTTAAAGGGAAAAAGTACACTTATGATTTATGATAAGCACGCAAACCTAAAGTATAAATTTGGAAACAGACATTTCTGGTCAGAAGGATACTATGTAAGTACAGTAGGACTCAATGAGGCAACTATAAAAAAGTATATACAAGACCAGGAGAAGTACGATATCATGCAGGATAAACTCAGTGTGAAGGAGTACGAGGAACCCTTCAAGGGGTAGCCGGTAATACAGACGCCCTTTGAAGGGCGGCGACGAGTCAAGGGCGTAGTGGCTTGAACAAAGTGAAAGCCAGCGTCTTTAGGCGCTGGCCGGTAACAGAGGCTTATAGCCTCAGAGCAAACCACCCGTTAGACGGGTGGTGGTGATTTTTTTACTTTCTTATAGCTGACGGTTTCGGTATCGTTGTGCACCGGCTGCATTTCTGCACTGTTCGCAACAATAGTGTTTATTAGTCCTTGTCGATTCTACCAGGAAAAACCTGTCTCTCTTGCAATTAGGATTTTCGCATTCTTTATAAATTTCACCATTGCTCATATAAAAGATGGAAAAATAAAGGGCCTCGATAAGTGTATCGACCTGCCATGTAGCAGTCAGCTTGCCACCGTTATACTTCGGATGAATGCCTCGAATGTTATGGTTGATTTCCTCCGCTACGACAATTCTTGCAATCTTCAGTAGAGCGTTTTTGAAAGAATCGTCCAGGGCATCTTCGCTGAATGTCGTATATGATTTGAAGCCGCCAAAATGGACTTCTTTTATGACAGACACTTCAGTCTGCAAATGATAAAAGAAGTCTATAAGAAACCGGGTATCTTCATCCACATCCTTACAGCCCATATACATTGCCATTAGGTTCTTAAACCACGGGTCTTTACTTCCCTGCAAATTCGTATCTGAGCCACTTCTCACGGCATTATAAAAACTGATGTCGACAGGATTTTTCTTTCCGAGAAACGCATCGTCTACAGAGTATGTTCCGTTCGCAACAACTTCTGGCTCCCTACTCAAATCTGGAAACAGGTTATAGGAATCAAGCAGATTCTTGAAACAATGGGAACAAGTCGAAAAAACAGCATCGCCGATCTGAAGTTCGGTCACGGGAGCGAAAAGCAAATAGACTACATGAATGAGGACTCCTTTGTAATCTTTTTTATTGATACAACTGTACAACCGAATGGTTGATTTTATTCTGTTGATTATGCTGACAAGATCACTTGCTTCAACGGCCGTGTACTCATTTTCAGGCAATGGATATAAGAAGCCGTATTTTTCGATAAAATCGATATGCTTGTCTATATCTCCATTTGGAAGCGCGAGCAACTTGCCCAAGATGTTTTTGTCATGTGATCCGCCAGCAACGCCGGTCATATTTAACCCATCTTTCGCCGCATAAGAAAACAATAGATATGTGCTTGTATTAGGGCAAACTTTGAGAGTAACTTTCGGTGCTTCGTCAGGAGAAGTGTTCACTGTGTCCTTTGCGCATAGACAGCCATATCCTTCATATTGAAACATTGTATTCAAAGAAATTCCAGATAAAATTTCGGCCATAATGGTATTTTCCTTTCTTCAGAGCCATTAAAAACAGGATTTATTCTTACAGAAACCATTATTTATGATAGGCATAGGGTTCTCGTTAGGGGATCCTTTTCTTTTATTATACATAAAATGATGGGAAAAACAATATATTCCAATTATGTATAACACAAATAGTAATAGGTTTTATAGTGAAATTTTCTTATTCTTCATTGCAAAGTACAATAAAGATGCTGCAGATATTGGCAGCGAAATTAATCTCTTAGTCCGAATAGCGCTATAAGGACGATGGGATGCATAAGAGTTCCAGACACAACAATAAAAGCTGTGTTTGAAGCGAAGATGCACCCACCGTTGCTTTCGTTCGCCTATTTCGGCAAACCAGAGCCTGTGGTTCATCTTCGACCGCAGGCTCTTTTTGTGTCCCACCGTCCTCCACTCGGACGGAAAGGACACTGCAATGAAGAAGAATGAAACAAAGAAACGCAAAAGCGGGTTCAATCCCAACCGGCGCAGCTATTTTACCGCAGACGGAAAGTATTACTGCTACGAATGCTGGGACGATGAGAAAAAGTGCATTGTCACACAGAAGTTGGAGGTCGGTAAGGATCTATCGCTTGAGCTGACCATCATGCTGGATGAGTACGACCATGAAATGGATTTACAAGATCAATATGATGAACAGCACGATCCATTGTTTGATACAAAAGTAGCAAATTACAAGGCAAACAATTCTATGGGAAGAGATGACTATAGGGAAGAAAGAGTGAAAAGGGCGGTAAAAAAGTATGGAAAAACCCTATGGCATTATACAGATATAAATGCATTATGTGGGATTATTGGCAAGAAAGAGATTTGGTTTGGCAATTCAGAATATATGAATGATAGAGAGGAACTAATAGGGTTTATTAATAATCTGGAAAAAGAAGTATATGCATGCATTGGTTCAGCTAATAAGGGAAAAGCCAAGGAAGTTTTTTCACAAATCAAAAATAGATTGCGAAAAGAATATCCATATATTTTTTGTGTTTCCAAAGCACGTAATGATGCGGCACAATGGGATAGGTATGCACACGGCGGACAAGGAGTAGCGATTGTATTTAATACAGAAACGTTATTTAAGCTTTTTTTTAACAATCAGATCATAATGAATGAAGAATATTATGGTTATTGTGCTAAGCAACATAAAATGAAGGACTTGTTACGAGACTATATTCAATATGGTAAGATAGACGATCTTTCAGATTTAAACGGTTTGATTGATGATTTGTTGCTATGTGCAATGTTCCATAAGCATGAAAGTTTTTCGTCGGAGCAAGAAATTAGGATTTCTCCACTTTTTGTTAATGAAAATGATAAGCATCTTCAATGTAAAGTACTTAATACTATTAGACAGGTATATATTTTGAATTTAGCAGAATTGTGTGAAAAAGAAGGAATAGACTTTGAAGATTTATTCGACTCTATTGTTATTGGGCCTACATCAAAACAAACCGTAAGAGATTTGCAGTTTTATTGTAAAAATAATGGGTTGTTAAAACTTGCAAAAAAAGTGAAGAAATCAGATTGTCCATTAAGATAAGGGCAAATAAGATGTGCATATATTTAAGAGGCATAGAAAACAAGGCAGATTCCCCCACTTAGGAGAGTAATCTGCCTTGCTTTTTGGAGTTAGTTTACAATTTCGGATTCCTTCTTCTCAACTTCCGATGTTCCTTTGCCGGCTTAGAGCGGGAAAATATTTCTCTTAATGTTTGCTTTTCTTCCACAGAAAGTTGAGAGACTTTCATCTCCAGATTTTTGCAGAAAAGAAGTAAAAGACCGTTTATATAAGCATCATTTGATGACTCTGTATCGTCATCTGCGGTAGTAGGTATTTGAGATGTAAAGTCATCAATGATATTTTTGACCATGCTTTGATAGTCAATATCGCTGGCAGTGTTGCTGTCTTTCATATGAGTATTTCTCAGGTCAGAGACGATTGGCTTTAAATCTTCCAACAGAATGTTGATGTAATACTGTTCTGTCTCTATGTGAGAAGTATCAAATATTTTTGAAAAAGCATCGGTGGAGTCGGCACCGAGTTCGTTCAGTTTATATCTCATCACATCAAGAAAAGCATTTGCTATCTGAATGCCTTTATCATTAAAACCATCAATATAGATTTCCAAGTCAGTCATGAATTTCCTAAAATTTTCATGTGTGAGCAATTCAGATAATAATCTTGGATTATATTTTTCGTCAGTCAATATTTGGACGGCATCGTCATTCAGGTGCAGATCAGATGCTGACTGATTTTTATGTTTCCGTAATTCTGTCCGGCAAAGAAGGTAATCTGTGCTTACGTTGTAAAAATTAGCAAGCGTTATAAGATTGCTGAGTGACATATCTATATTTTCATCTTTTTCATAATTGCCAAGCGTGGAGCTGGGAATACCGGTGGCATCGGATAACTCTTGTAACGACATTCTTTTTTCTGAGACTCTCAAATCTTTCAGTCTTTCTGGTATGGTAAGTTTTGTATGCATAGTATGTTCCTCATTTATAAAGATACAAATAGATTATCATGATATTGCTATGAGATAAAGAGCAATTCTTTACCTGTCTTGTCCATAATATTAGAAAAAATCACAAAAAGAAAATTTTTCCAGCATCTTGGATATACCGAATCGGCATAGAAAATCTGAGAAAATAAATTCATAAATCGGGAAGGGAAGGAGTGAAGAATTTATGAAATGTCGGAAACACATCAGTATGACAAAGCCGATAGGCGTAGCTCCATGAAAATTTATTTTCATGGTTTTAGGGGATTGGGGCATTTCCCCAACAAGCTAAAAAGGCATTTGTACGTACAAATACACTGCTTGCTAATTAGCGATATTTATGTAACGAGAGTTGAATCCTATGAAAGAATTGAGCACAAAAGGCTGTTAATGACGAAAGAACTTCAAAGTATATGGAGGATCAGGAAAAATGGGAAATACAAAATATGATGATAAGTTTTACAGATTACCGAAACGATTATTTAAAGAGGATCAATATAGAAGTATGACGAATGAGGCAAAGGCACTTTATATGATTTTGTTGGATCGGCGCTGCTTATCAGAGTGTAATGGTGATGCATGGAGAGATGAATATGGAGCTATATTTATCATTTTTACAATCAAAGAAATGATGAAGCTGTTGCATCTGGGAAATAAGAAGATTAACAAGATGCTGAAGGAACTGGAGGCACATAATCTGGTTTATCGAAGCCATCAGGGATTAGGAAAGCCGAATAGGATATATGTGTATGACTTGTTGAAAGCAGATAACGATAATTGGCTGCCAAAGCAATTTAAGCATAGAAAGGGGCGGACAAATGAGAAAGATATATTATGATGATGCAAAAGAGAATGCAGCATTTGAGAGATGTGTGGATGTTGTGACAGTGCTGATCTTAAAATATGGACCGGCAATAAAAAGAAAATGGATTTTGCGTGAGTGGATAAAGAATATACAGGCTGACTGCTTTTGGAGAAGCTTAGCTTGTAAACGATATCAGCGGTATTTCGATTATATGAAAGCTATTGTAAAAAAAGACGCAACATGACATAATCGGATTGACTAAAGCAACATAGATATTTATAATATAGACAAAACGAAAATGACATGAACGGAGGACAGGGTAATGGAGAAAACCGTAACACTTGAAGAGGCATTAAAAAGAATTGATGAGTTGGAAAAAGAGAATGCAGAACTTCAGGAGGAATTGGAGTATTACAGAAACCGTAAATTAAGTGGTCGTCAGAAACATAATGCCAAGTGGATGGCAATTTATAATGATTTTGTTGTTGGGTATGAGAGCGGTATGACAATGGTAGAAATTGCGAAGAGGAACAATGTCAGTGAGCGGACGATTTATAGGTATAAAGCGTATTATGACAAAATGAAGAAAAAAGAGGAATAGACCATTTTACTGATGTCAGTAAAATGGTTCAATGTGGGAGGAGAAAGTCTAATATGGAAAAGAAAATGATTAACTGAAATAATAGAACAATAATAACAAATCAGACATATTGCTGATGTCAGCAATATGTTTATATGAGAATTGCGGACGATTTTTTTGACCGCAAATGGATGGAGGAGTTCCATGGCGGAAGATAAAAAGAAAGATGAAATTGCAGTAATTGAGATCAATGAAGAATTTATGAAACAAAAATTATATGAATTTCGGGGATGTAAAGTATTATTAGATGCAGATCTGGCTGAAGTATATGGATATGAACTTAAGGCTTTTAATCAGCAGGTAAAAAGAAATATAGAAAGATTTCAGAATGATATGATGTTTCAATTATCTGATAATGAAGTTGAATATTTGCGGTCACAATTTGTGACCGCAAATATAAGCAGCAAATCCCGCAGCAATCCTTACGTTTTTACGGAACAAGGTGTATACATGTTAATGACTGTACTAAAAGGGGAACTTGCGGTAAGACAAAGCATTGCATTGGTGAGAACCTTCAAAAGAATGAAAGATTACATTTTAGAAAATCGAGATCTTATTGGTCAGAGGGAAATACTTCAGTTAAGCATGGAGACAGCTAACAACAGAATAGAAATTAACAAAATCAACTCAGGTATGATATCACTGGAAAAGCAGATTTCAGATGTTGCAGAAGGACTGAAGGATGTTGTAACAAAATCTGAGTTGGCTGATATGATGAACAGCTTTGTTTCAGATGATGATGAAAAGTGGCTCATGTTTAATGCAAAATTTAGTAGTGCAGATGAGGTATATGAGTCCATCTATAAGCAGGCAAAGTCATCAATATATGTTGTTGATAATTATATTGGATTAAGAACGCTGGTACACCTTAAGAATTCTCCGACTGGAGTAAATATTACTTTGTTCAGCGATAATGTTGGGAATAATAAACTTCATAATATAGAATTTACGGATTTTTGCAAAGAATATCCATCCGTAAAAATATCAATGAAAAAGACAGGTGGCATATTCCATGATCGTTTTATCGTATTAGATTATGGAACTGCTAATGAAAGGATTTTCTTATGCGGGGCTTCATCAAAGGATGCAGGGGCTAGAATAACCAGTATTGTTGAAGATTATGGAATATCTAAATATGCCCCGGTGATTGCCACACTGTTGAAAAATCCAACTTTGATTTTACCACAATAGAGGGGGAGTGAACGTATTGAAAAAGAAAACAAAATGCTACATATATACTCGTGTATCAACAGCAATTCAGGTGGATGGTTACAGCTTGGATGCACAGAAGGACAAACTAAAAAAATATGCAGAATTTCAGGATATGGAGATTGTGGGAGAATATTCCGATGAAGGGCATTCCGGGAAGAATATAAAAGGTCGTCAGGAATTTATGCGGATGCTAAATGATATTGAAGATGGCAAGGACGGAGTTGATTTCGTCCTTGTATTTAAATTATCCCGATTTGGCAGAAATGCGGCGGATGTACTCAGCTCTTTACAGCTTATGCAGGATTATGGTGTGAACCTAATCTGCGTGGAAGATGGAATTGACAGTTCAAAAGAAGCCGGTAAACTGCTTATATCTATCATTGCGGCAGTAGCAGAGATGGAGCGGGAAAATATCAGAGTGCAGACAATGGCTGGGCGTGAGCAGAAGGCGAGAGAAGGTAAATGGAATGGCGGATTTGCTCCTTATGGATATAAGCTGGAAAATGGTGAACTTGTTATTGCAGAGGATGAAGTGGAAATTATTCAAATGATTTTTGACAGGTATATTCATACCAATGATGGAATCAATGGCGTGGCAAATTATCTGAACAATCATGGATATACAAAGAAGCTGCGTCAGAATGGAACAATACCGGGGTTCTCGGCCAGCTTTATCAAGAAGATAATTGATAACCCGGTATATATGGGGAAGATAGCATATGGACGCAGGCGTACAGAGAAGAAAACAGGAACCCGTAATGAAACTCATGTAGTGGAGCAATCAGATTTCCCTGTTCATGAGGGAGTTCATGAAGCAATTATTGCCGAGGAAGACTGGGAGCTTGCACAGGAAAAGCGTTCAAAAAATAATTATAGGCGTGAAAAAATTCATGATCCGGAACATGCACATATTTTGTCTGGAATATTAAAATGTCCTTGCTGTGGAAAAGGAATGTATGGAAATATCGCTAAAGCAGGGAGAAAAGATAACAAGACTAGATATTACTATTATTGCAAGAATACCGTGAATGCTACCGGGCACAAGTGTACTTTCCGACGCAACATCGAGCAGTCACAGATTGATGATATGCTTGCAAAGCTGATTACAGCAATGACAAAAGAAGGAAAATTTAAGGATGCCATTCAGGATAAAATTGGAGCGACTGTTGACACAACTGACCTGGAAAAACAGTTATCTGTGTTAAATGCAAGTCTTCATCAGGCGGAAACAATAAAAACACGCATTGAACAGCAGATGGACAATCTAGATGTTACAGATACTCATTACGATAAAAAAATATCAGATTTACAGAGACGATTGGATGCTCAATATGATAGAATAGATGAAGTGGAAGAAACAATGGCAGAATTGAAGTCTCAGATTTATGAGCTTAAGAAAAATCAGATTGATGCAGATAGCATATACGGATTTTTAGGTGCTTTTAATGAAGTGTATTCAGAATGTACGGATGCTGAAAAGAAACAGTTCATGCAGGCATTTATTGAACGTATTGACATATTCCAAGAAAGACGGGAAGATGGAAATTGGATTCAGAATATTAAGTTTCAGTTTCCAGTACCGATTATTAAAGAAGGCAAGGAAGTAGCACAAATCAAGGGAATTTCTTTGGACAAGGAGAAATCAGATGAGCATATGGTTTCCTTGGAAAAGTTATCAACACTTGAGACGGTCTGTTTGCTGTCGAAGAAAGATAAATAAGTGCTGAAAAGTGGCGTGTTTCCGGGCTTTTTGCGAGGTGAGCATCATCAGAGGAGCTTTGTGAAAAGCTCGGTTTTTTTGTATGAAAACATATCTACTTGTCAGCCTGACCGAAGAAAAAGTGGATGAGCGAAAAAATGCGGTAGGGTTTAGGCTGTGGATTAGATGTCATAGGTTGCGGGTATGCTTCCGGCAATCATTGAAAGAGGCATACAGGAGTTCTGTACGGATATTGGTGGTATTGAGTTCACTATCACATATTCAGATAAGACGAAATTCAAAGAGATTTACTGGGTCCCGGGAGATTACTTTGAAGAATTGCTTGTGGCTATAAAGTGCATGGTGCCGGAAACGGAGTATACACCAGCGGTATTACTTACATCGATACCATGAAAAAGAGAACGTGGCAACAGTAAACACCAGAGCTTGATTATTATTATCTTAATGTTCTTATAAACAGCCTGTTCTGTCAAAGTAAAAACTACAATGAGGAAACAAATTATCAGATTAATATTCTTGTTCTTCGGCTGGTAAATATATCGGATACGATGAAACCGAACCGCAAGAAGAAAATCACATTTGAGCCTGAGGAAACAAGCCTTATCCGCTATTGCCTTACGCACCTGTTAAACAATTAAATACAAGCCGAAAAGCAAACGGCAGTCGAGGTTATCAGCAAACTGCTGATGTTGTTTGCAAGCTGAAATGGAAAGTCACTGTCAATCGGCAGTGGCTTTCCTTTTTTCAAGAAGTCAAGAGGTTAATAAGATGAGGGTATCGTGGAAGGGGGTATATCTTGAAAAAATGATTGGTTTATGATAAACTGGTACGAGGATTGTGAGAGGAGAGTGATTAGTTGGCTTTTGCAGAAATAATCAGGATAACACGTCAAAGAGCTTTTTTATCGCAAGAAGCATTTGCCAAGGAGATAAATTCATCAGTTGCTTCAATAAACCGCTGGGAAAATGGCAGAGGTAAGCCAAATCTTACTGCTATGAAGCATATAAAAGAATTTTGTGAAAAGCACAATCTTCCGTATGAAGAAATAGAAAAAGAATGGCTTTGCCGTTCTAAGGAGGAACATTGATGGGACAAGAAGTGTATAGATTAGGCGAACTCTTTTGCGGTCCAGGCGGTCTTGCGTGTGGTGCTTTACGGTCAACAAGCAACGATGGAAAACTTTCACTTTCGCACGCATGGGCAAATGATTATGATTCGGATACCTGTGAAACTTACAGAAAAAACATCTGCCCTGACCAACCAGAAACTGTTTACTGTGGTGATGTTCGTGAACTTGAGATTGATAAGCTTGGAGATATTGACGCATTTTGTTATGGCTTTCCGTGCAACAGCTTTTCTAATGTAGGGGAACATAAAGGATTGGCAAACGAGAAGTTTGGTCAATTATATTGGTATGGCATTGAAGTTTTAAAAATATATCAGCCGAAGTGGTTTGTCGCTGAAAATGTTTCAGGGATTCGTTCAGCGGGTTCAGGAGACTTCCAGATTATTCTTGATGATATGAGAGCGGCAGGATACAAGCTCAATGTGAATTTGTATAAAGCAGAACAGTATGGAGTACCACAAACTCGTCATAGAGTTATTATCGTTGGCATTCGTAATGATTTACCTGTTGAGTTTCATGTCCCAGACCCTAAAATGTATGCTTCTTGCGATATTACGGCAAGAAAAGCACTGGCAGAAATTCCTGATAATGCACCAAACAATGAAGTTAGAAAGCTGACTCAAAAGGTTATTAGAAGATTATCTCTTATAAATGCGGGCGAAAATGTTTGGCAAGCAGAAGAACGACTTGGAGAGTTATTCCCTGAGGAGCTTAAAATTAAAACAAAAACAAAAATAAGCCAAATATATAGAAAACTTGACCCAGATAAGCCAGCTTATACTGTTACAGCAGCTGGTGGTGGTGGCACATTTATGTATCACTGGACAGATAGAGAACTTACAAACAGAGAACGTGCGAGGATTCAAACCTTTCCAGATAATTATGAATTTGTGGGAAATTATAGTAGTGTCCGCAAACAAATAGGAATGGCTGTTCCGTGTCAATTATCTGAAGTTGTAATCACTGCAGTGCTTAATAGTTTTGCGGGAATTGATTATCCGTGGATACCAGCTAATATGGAGGAGTGATTATGATTCCAAGAATTGATGAAATAACCAAAGGAGAAACCTTTATATCAGAAAAATTCGATGAGCCAGTACTTTATGCACCAGCAAGAATTGAAAATCTCTCCCCGTGTAATTCATTGAAAATTGTAACTGCTTTTACGGATTGTGAAAGAATCTCAACACATATGATTGCATTGCAAGAGGGAATAGAAAACAAGAGATTTGTAAAAGGTTTAGATGTTGAGGTCATTTTGGGAATGACTAAATCAAGTCTTTCTCAGAAAAAGCATGAAGATATTTGTCGTTTGATTCACTTCCTTAATGAATCAAGGGGAATGCCTAAAATTAGCTGTAGATATATTTGTAATGGACCGGAGGTGCATTCTAAAATTTACATTTGGTCGCAACCAGATGAAAAGGTTCAGATACTACCAACGATAGCATATTGTGGTTCGTTAAATTACACAATGAATGCTTTTTACAAACGTAGAGAAACTGTTAGCAGATGTAATCCGCTTAGTGCGTATTGGTACTATAAGAATTTGTTGCCTGATACGATAGACTGCTTTGACCCAATAGCTAAGGACAAACTTCGCAAGGTTGTTAATAATAGTCCTGATGCAGTTGAAGAACCAGATAATTCTGAAAAAGATTATCTTATGTATGATGCAATGCAACCTGTTGCTACACTTAATGTCTCATTGCTTCGTGCGGATGGCAGTGATACTGGCTATGGTTCAGGTATTAACTGGGGAATTAGAAAGAACGGAACAAAGCGAAATCGTAATCAAGCTTATATTCCATACAATCATCAAGATAAAGTTGAAGGTTTTTTCCCTGACAGAGTTAATCCAGATGATAAAAACTGTCCTATGTTCAAAGTTATAACAAAGGATTTTGGTTCTTTTCATATGCGAATGGCTCAGCAAAATAATAAAGCTATTCATAGTGTTGAAAGTAATTCGATTTTAGGCGAGTGGATTCGCAAGAAAATTGGAACGCCATCTGGTGGATATGTTACAAAACAAATGCTTGAACTTTATGGAAAAACTTATGTTACATTTAGGAAGTATTCAGATGGCACATATCTATTAGACTTCTAAATAGAGCAACCAAAATCACCGTACTTGATGTAACTTCAAAAAGTTAGACTTTATATAGCGTATCTTGACAAAGCCAAAAGTTGTAGCCGATATCTCGGATGGCACCGGCAAGCTCGAAGGCTTCAACAACAAGATCAAGGTCGCTAAACGAATCGGCTACGGTTACCGTGACGACGACTTTTTCTTCACCTTGATTCGCTATCTTTCTATTCCTTCTGTCCGTTCACCATCCCACAAAAATAGTGATGAACCATCTTATCTATTCACACTTTTTTCGGTAACCATAAATTATAAGTAAGTTGTACTGCAAAGACTGATTTATTTTAAGGAGATTATTGAATGAGTAAAAAAATATTGATAGGAGATATGGGACTGCTTTTGTATAATGCTGTTTTGCTCTTTATTTCAAGGATTTTATACGATAATAAAATTTTATATCCGTATAATTATCCGTTACATATACTCTTTGCCGTACTTTTGATTTGCGGTGCGGTAGGATTCTGGATTTTTTCTTATAATGCAGAATGTAAAAATGTTTCCCGTACAAATATAGCAATTTCTTTAGTAATGTGTTGTTTAATATTTCTTGCTGTTATAAATACAAATATCAGTTATATCGGAAATAATGCTGTAAATACCATGACGGCTTTTGGAATGTTCGGATTTCAAGTTGCCCGATATTTAAAATCCATAGTCTGTTATTACGATGTTTATGGTGAATTTCCGCCATTGCTCGACAAAATAAAATATATTCATAATATAGAACTGAGCTTTGCTCCTGCATTGGCAACAATTTTATCTGTTTTAAGTATTGTTTTTTTGATATTTACTGCTTAGGAGTATTTATTTGTATTTGTTTATATGTTTTTTGCTTTTTGTAAAAGTAGCTAATTTGCTGCCTGACTCTATTGAAATATATGTCTAATTATGGTATAATCATATACGAATTATTATTTTAATTAAGGGGAGAATAAAAATGAATATAAATATTTCTGACGCTATTAAATATATCGGCGTTGATGATAAAGATATTGACCTTTTTGAAAGTCAGTACATTGTGCCAAACGGCATTTCTTATAACTCATATGTAATTCTTGATGAAAAAATCTGCGTACTTGACACGGTGGATAAGAGAAAAACCGATGAATGGGTTGCAAATCTTGAAAATGTACTTGACGGAAAAACTCCCGATTATCTTATTATTAATCATCTTGAGCCTGACCATGCGTCAAACATACAGCTGCTTGCAGATAAATATCCCGATATGAAGCTTGTCGGAAATGCAAAGACATTTAATATGCTGCCTCAATTTTTTGACATTGACCTTACCGACAGAACGGTTACTGTAAAAGAGGGTGACTCATTAAACCTCGGCGAACATACACTTTCTTTCTATATGGCACCTATGGTACATTGGCCCGAGGTTATGGTTACATATGAAAGCAAGGAAAAAGTGCTTTTTTCTGCCGATGGATTCGGTAAATTCGGTGCACTTGATACAGACGAAGATTGGGCTTGTGAGGCAAGAAGATATTACTTTAATATTTGCGGAAAATACGGTGTGCAGGTTCAGGCTTTGCTTAAAAAAGCAGCTAAGCTTGATATTGAGAAAATCTGTCCGTTACACGGTCCTGTCCTTACTGAAAATCTCGGTTATTATATTAACCTTTATGACATCTGGAGCAAGTATGAGCCGGAGGTTGACGGTATATTTATCGCTTATTGTTCAATTCATGGCAATACCGAAAAAGCCGCTTTAAAACTTTATGATATTTTGAAAGAGAAAACAGATAAAAAGATTGCTGTTTCTGACCTTTCAAGAAGTGATATGGCAGAAAATGTTGAGGACGCATTTAAGTATTCTACACTTGTTGTAGCCGCTCCTTCATATGACGGTGGAGTTTTCCCTGTTATGAATGACTTTTTACATCATTTGAAAATTAAGGGATACAAAAACCGTAAAGTCGCTATGATTGAAAACGGTTCATGGGCACCTTGTGCAATCAAGTCTATGCAGCCTTATTTTGATGAAATGAAGGGTATTGAGATTTCAGATGCCAAGGTTACAATCCGTTCAACTATGACAGCTGAAAATGAAGTTCAGCTTGCCGCTCTTGCAGATTCAATAATTTAATAAAATAGTTTTTGCTAAAAGTACGCAAACTATTTTGAATTTACGGATAAAATATCCGTATATTTTGGTGCGGATATTTTTAGTATTGCATATTTAATTTGTCGGAGGAAATATGGAACAACATTTTGAATTCCTAAGAAAGCACCCGATTTTTGAAAGTTTTACAGATGAAGAAATAGAACAGGCGCTTGTGGAATTTGATTATAAAATTCAGAGCTATAAAAATGATGATATTATTGTAAGTTCAGGCAAAATTCATAAATATTCCGCTTTTGTGCTTGAGGGTGCGGCTCAAATACAAAAATATAATTCAGACGGAGTTCGTGAAATTTTGGGAAGAGTTTACAGTGACAGCATAGGTTGGCTTATCACCGCCGCACCACGAACCACGCATTGCGATATTGAAATAGTGTCGCATGGGGAGTCGACAATTCTTTTTCTTGATTTTGCGAAAATTAAAGAAAATGATTATAAAAAGATTATTATTCAGCAAAAATTACTTAAAAATCTTTTTGTATTGTTTGAGGAGATGGATTTGCGCTCTCTCGAATATAAAATTGTGCTTTCAGAGCGTTCCATACGCAAAAAAATAATGCGTTATTTTGAATTCAGAGAAAAGCGTGACGGAAGTTCTTCTTTTTGCATTGAAGGCTCAAGACAGGATTTTGCGGATTATCTAAGCGTTGATAAATCGGCGCTATCCCGTGAGCTTAATAAAATGAAAAAAGACGGATTAATAGATTTTAACGGTGATAATTTTACCATATTGCAAAAATTATGAATTGTAGGGATATTATAAAGCAGTAATGAATATTGCTTGTGTTAGTCTTGATATTAATTAAATCTTGGCATATTAGTGAGTATTCAATAAAATTTATTACTGTATTTTTATACAGTTTCTTGAAAATCGTTGCAAATGCAATTTCCAAAATAGTATTATTCTGTTATAATTTTAACAGAAACAGCGAATGAGCTGTTAAAAATATGCTATCAACTACATAACATAAATTTCTTCTATAACCCTATTACCCCTAAAAAAGCAACAGACGAGTTTATTCTCAACTGTTGCTTTTTTCATTTGTAAAAATCAGCATAGAGCAAAAATGTAATAAATTTGTAAATAAATATTTATTGCCTTGAATTTTTCGGTATGTTATAATATTTTTAGAATATTTGTGATTTAGGGGAGCTTTTTATGAAATGCCCATATTGTTCATTTGAAGAAAGTAAGGTTGTGGATTCCCGTTCGGCAGATGACGGGGAAAGAATACGCAGAAGAAGAGAATGTCTTAAGTGCGGAAAGCGTTTTACAACTTATGAAATTATTGAGAATATTCCTCTCTATGTTGTCAAGCGTGACAAATCAAGAGAAGTTTTTGACCGCAATAAGCTGACTGCAGGTATTCTTCGTGCTTGCGAAAAGCGCCCTGTTTCTGTTGAACAGGTAGAAGAAATGGTCACTGACATTGAGCTTACTGCACAGAACGGCTTTGAACGAGAAATTACTGCCGAGCAGATTGGTGAACTTGTAATGGAGCGCCTTAAAAAGGTTGATGAAGTTTCATATGTTCGTTTTGCCTCGGTTTATCGCCAATTCAAGGATATTAATACATTTATGGAGGAGTTAAACAAACTCCTTACCGAAAAAAAGTAATATTTTAAGAGTCTGATTATCCCAAAAAATCAGGCTCTTTTTGTTTATTAGGTAGGAATTTTTAAAATAATTGTAAAAAATCTCAAAATACTATTTATTTTGCTAAGAAATAATGTTATAATAATTTTATCCTTGTGGCTTATCGCACTCGGATTAATTGTGAAATGAAAGATGGTGATTATTTGTTTAAAAGAATATTATCAGGTCTGTTGGTTTCTGCTATGCTCACAGGTTCTGTCGTTTATTTGACAGGCTGTTCAAATTCGCAGAACGGTTCAGATGATAATACTTCTACCAATACTTCTACCGAGTATGCTCACGCAGATAAGATTGATAACGGTACAATTTTGCAGTGTTTTTCGTGGGATTTCAATACTATAAAGGAATCTATGGCTGACATTGCGGCTTCAGGATATACGGCGCTGCAGACTTCGCCTATTAATGCTTGCCTTGAGGGCGAGAACGGCGGAATGCAGCTTTACGGTGATGGCAAATGGTACTATCATTATCAGCCCACCGATTTTAAAATCGGTAACTATCAGCTCGGAACTCGTGACGAGTTTAAAGCTATGTGTGACGAGGCAGAAAAGTACGGTATTAAGGTTATTGTTGATGTTATTGCTAACCACACAACACCGACCACAAGCGCAGTAAGTCAGGATCTTATTGATGCAGGCGGCGGAAGTTTGGACACGCTTTATCATAAAAACAATGCGTATGACCTCAATGACTTTTCAAACAGACTTGCTTGCACTACTTACAAAATGGGTGGTTTGCCTGATATTAATACAGAGCGCACATCTTTTCAGGATTATTTTATTGAGTATCTCAATGACTGTGTCGCTTGCGGTGCTGACGGTTTCCGTTATGATACTGCAAAGCACATCGGCTTACCTGACGATCCTAAGGAAGATGACGGCTTTACAAATAACTTCTGGCAGAGAGTAATCACCGAAGTAAACAATGCTGACAATCTGTTTATATACGGAGAGGTGCTTCAGGGCAACAATGAAAGAATTGCCGACTATATTGAGGCAATAGGTCATACTACAGCAAGTACATACGGCAGTAAAATCAGAGGTGCAATTACAAACAATACTTTGTCAAAAGGTACTGTAAGTGATTATTGGCTCGGTGACGCACCGCTTAATATGGTTACATGGGTTGAATCTCACGATAACTATATTAATGACGGCAACTGGTACAATATGACTAAGGAACAGGTTATCCTCGGTTGGGCAGTAATTACTGCAAGAAAAGACGGCACACCGCTGTTCTTCGATCGTCCTTACTATTCAAGTGTTGAAAACGAATGGGGAATGAACCGTATCGGCACAGAGGGTGACGATATGTACAAGGATAAGAGTGTAAAAGCCGTAAATTTCTTCCGTACAGCTATGATTGGCGAAGACGAAAATATTGTAAATCCGAACTCCGATTCAACCGCTGTTATGATTGAAAGGGGCACAAAAGGAGCGGTAATTGTAAATACAAAAGACGCTCTTAAGACAGGATTTGAAACAAATCTTGCCGACGGTAAATATGTAAACAGAGTTGACGGCAAGACAGAATACACCGTTAAAAACGGTAAACTTACTTCTGATGCCGATATTCCGGCAAACAGTGTGGTAGTTCTTTATAACGACGGTTATAAGGAATATGAAGCTGCCGCCGAAGTAGGCGTTGCCGAGGACACCGTATTTAATATTCAAAGCGGTAAAACCGCAACAGTCACACTTACTTGTGCAAATACGGATAATGCGGAATATGCTCTTAACGGAGCAGCGGCTGTTTCATATAAGAACGGAGAAACCGTAACCGTTTCTGTACCGAGCGGAAGTGATATAGCAACACTTGAACTTACAGCTAAAAATTCCAAGGGTGTAAAAACCTACGAAAGAGTTGTATTTGCTACAGAAGTAAAATATTCAATTTCAAGCGGCACAAAGGTATATTTTGAAAAGCCCGACAGCTGGGGCGATCAGATTTTTGCATATGTTTACAACGATGAACTGTATGAAAACGAAACCTGGCCGGGAATTGAAATGACAAAGGAAAGCGACGGAAAGTACAGCTATACCTTTGAAGACGATTGGGAAACACCGTATATTATTTTTAATGACGGCGACTTTGCCGACAGTCAGCAGTACCCGGCCGATAATGGACTTACTGTTGAGGACGGCAAAACATATACTATAGAATAACTGTTGGAGGATATATTATTATGAGCGAAATGAAAATGGAAAACAGCAGAGTACCTGCTGAAAAGATTTTTAACCCTGATTTAAAAGAAGCAATTGTAACTATGCAGGAAGACAACTCAAAAGAGAATGTCGATAAGATGATTACAGAAGTTGTAAAGGCTAAGTTTATTTTACCTGCAAAGGTTGTTCCTACAACACAGGCTGTTACAGAAAACGGTCAGACTGTTATGAAGCAGGCAACACAGGTTCAGTTCAGACTCCTTGAAAATCAGAAAAAAGAAAAATTCTTTGGACTTTTTACAGATACAGAAGAATTATTTAAGTGGCAGGATACCCAGAATGCTCAAAAAGTAGTTACTGATTTTGACAGCATTTCACAAATGGTTATGGATCCACATTCGGGTGTTGTCGGTTTTGTTATCAATCCGTTTGGCAAGAGCGTTACTTTCCCTAAGCCAATGATTATTTCAATCAAGCAGCAGAAAGACTTTAACGCACTTAATAAAGATTTGTTCAAACCGGGTGAGCAGATTAAAATCGGCGAACCAAAGGATTATCCTATTGATCTTATGGCTACACTTATCAATCATTTCAGCACAGAGCCAAATGTAAACGTTGCTTTCTTAAGAATGATGGAGCACAGCGACAAAAAGAGCTTCCTTGTTGTAGTTGACTTTATCGGCGATATGAAAAAGATTTTTGACGCTATAAAAGAAACCGCACAGCCATACCTTACTGAAGATGTAGACCTTGTTGTAATGCCTGTTACTATGGACCTTGCAAGAAATGCAATAAACGGTGTAGAACCATTCTACAGAAAAGAACAATAATAATTTTTATTTTAAATAAAGCTTCCGATAAACTCGGGAGCTTTATTCTTTTAAAAACAGAAATAATTAGCATTTTTTACAACATATTTTATAACATTGTTAGCTATATTGCCTATGTCATAATTTATCAAAATATGGTATAATATTAGATATAAGAAATATAATAAGCATAAACTGTTTTCCGCTTTGTCAGACATTGTTTTAAACAATTACTAACGAATGAGAATTAAGAATAGGAGAGAAGTATGTTTTATCGAAATAACGCTTACAAATCTGCGCATGGAGGTGCCGAAAATGTTTGAGGTATCTGATATAGTCGCATATGGTGTTAACGGTGTTTGCACTGTTACCGAGATTACAACAAAAAGAATAGACAAGGTAAATGTAGAGTATTATGTTCTTAGTCCTAATGCGACAAAAACCGCAAAGGTTTTCGTTCCCGTACAAAATGAAAAACTTGTCGGAAAAATGAGAGCCGTACTTACTAAAGATGAGATTATCGACCTTTTGGATAATATGCCGAAAGAAGAAGAGTGGATTTCCAATAAGAATATAAGATTTGAAACATTTAAAAACATCATTTCAGAGGGCAAGTCATCTGAATTGCTTAGATTAATCAGAACTTTAAAACTTCACGAAAAGCAGCAGTTAAAAAGAGGCAAAAGATTACATATGGCTGATGAACGCTTTTTGAAAGAGGCAGAGAAAATGGTACTCGGCGAGTTTGCTTATGTGCTTAACGAGTCTACAGATGATATACTTAACAGAATAGTAAATTGTGCATAAATATTACACCTTTCACTTTAATTGTGAAAGGTGTTTTTTCGGTTCTTTTTAAATAGTTTGGGTAAATTATGGTTTAGCTGTTTGTCGGTCGTGCATTGAAATTTAGCTAACGCTAAATTATCAGCAAAAGAAC
>ULWX01026048.1_pt1 | contig 44066 bp, 27 predicted proteins | sample 1960851 | NCBI WGS metagenome assembly ULWX01 (sample SAMEA4835826, study PRJEB28245) | human gut metagenome | biome: gut microbiome; material: fecal sample | place: Denmark | collected 2008 | reverse complement strand
AGATAGTGTTGCACTTGCTTGACAATCCGCCCTGTCAGCCGCAGGCTGACTGAGGGATTGTCCTCCGCAATACGATTCGCTTAACTGCTCAAAATATCGCTCATTTACGACCCCTCAGGCGCTTCGCGCCAGCTCCCCTTACGCAGGGGGCGCCTTTGGAGAGTGCAAATCTGCGGTGATGCGCTCTGAAATACATCTGATTGCATAGCCTTACGCAGCGAGGCTTTTTTGTTGCCTCTTACGGTATTTTATATTTTTTATTATAACTTGCGCCCGGCATTTTGGCAAGAATTATAGAACTGACCTGTCAGGGAATCCGGCGGGCGGCAGTGCGCGCCGACATTCACCCGCCATCATCCCGTCCTGTGGGATAGATGATACTCCATGGCGGCGGTTTATTAGCGCGAAGAAAGGAAGAAATGGAAACATTGTAAATTTTGAATAAAAATGCCGCAACCCCCTTGGCAAAATTTTTTCCGGCGGTATAATGGTCTTAAAAGAATCTTAAAGGTTTTGAAGGATGTGTAGCTATGGTAAACATTATCGTTTTTGCTGTTCTGGCGCTGATTGCCGCCGTCTTGCTCTGCGCCCTGTGCAGTATCAAGGCGTGGGTCGGGTTATTTATTTTTCTGGGGCTGTTTGTCCTGTTCCAGTTTTTGTACCTTCTGGTGTTCTATGCCGCCTCCCTCACGGTGGACCGCTCCAAGCCCCTGCCAAAGCAAAACAAGCTCTGCCGCGCGGGTGTTGCCAATGTCATCGGCATGATGTGTGCCTACGCCGGGGTGCGCCCTCATTTTTCGGGGCTGGAGCTGCTGCCAACGGACAGGCGCTTTGTCCTCGTATGCAACCACCGCTCTATTTTTGACCCGCTCATCATCATGGACAAGCTGAGAAAATACAACATTTCCTTTGTCTCCAAGCCCTCAAACCTCAAGATTCCCTTTGCCGGGCGCATCGCCTATGGCGCGGGCTTTCTCGCTATCGACAGGGAAAATGACCGCAACGCCCTGAAAACCATTCTCACCGCGGCGGACTATATAAAGCGGGACATATGCTCCATGGGCGTCTACCCCGAGGGCAGCCGCTCCAAGACCGATGAGATGCTCCCCTTCCACGCGGGCAGCTTCAAGATAGCCCAGCGGGCAAACGCTCCCCTCGTCATCACGGTCATCTACGGCTCGGAGAAGATAAAGAAAAACCTCCTGCACCGCAGGACTGATGTGTACCTTGATGTTCTGGAAGTTCTGCCGAGTGAAAAGGTGAAGGCCATGAGCACGGCGGAGCTGTCGGAATACAGCCGGGCGCTGATTCAGGCGCGGCTTGACGAGCGCGCGGGGAGTGAACAGCATGGATAAAATTGCCCTTGTAACAGGCGCCTCGCGTGGGATAGGCGCGGCCATTGCGCGCGCCCTCTCCAATGAGGGGTACGACCTATGCCTCAACTATCTGACGAATAAGGACCTTGCGGAAAATCTGGCCGAGGAGCTGCGCGGCCCCGGCTGCCGTGTAATCTCGCACAGGGCCGATGTTGCGTATTATGACCAGGTGCAGGCGATGTTCCGGCGCATTGAGCGGGAGCTCGGCCCGGTGTCCCTGCTTGTCAATAACGCGGGCATTTCCCTCCACGCGCAGATTCAGGACACGCTCCCCTGCCAGTGGCAGCGGATAATGGCGGTGAACGCCGGGGGCTGCTATAACTGCATAAGCGCCGCCCTGCCTGCCATGCTCGAGGCACACGAGGGCTGCATAATCAATCTCAGCTCCATCTGGGGCAGCCGCGCCGCCTCCTGCGAATCGGCCTACGCCGCCTCGAAGCACGCGGTGGAGGGTCTGAGCCGCTCTCTCGCCGCCGAGCTTGCGCCGAGCCATATCAGGGTCAACTGCATTGCCCCCGGCGTTATCGAGACAGATATGCTCACCATGCTTGAGGAGGAGACCATCGAGGAGGTCCGCCTTGAGATGCCGCTCGAGCGCTTTGGCCGCACTGATGACGCGGCGCAGGCGGCGGTGTACCTCGCCAAGGCCGAATATGTCACTGGAACTGTGCTGACCGTGGACGGTGGATTTACGCTGTAATCCTTTTGGCTGCTTAACCCGTGGGTTTGGCTGCCTCTTTTTAGTTGTATAAAATCTTCGCTATTGTGGGACAATACACTCAGCGGCCCGCATATACTGTATCGGGCGGCACTTTTAAGCGGACGCAGGATTTCAGGCGCGTCTGTTTATTACGGAGTGTGAATGATCCATGGTCAAACGAGGAGATATATATTATGCCGACCTCAGCCCGGTAGTCGGCAGCGAGCAGGGCGGCATGCGCCCCGTGCTGATAGTCCAGAACGACACCGGCAACCGGCACAGCCCCACGGTGATTGCCGCCGCAATAACCAGCCAGACGGGCAAAGCCCGGCTGCCCACCCACATTGAGCTGACAGGGCAGAGCGTTGGCCTTAACAGGGACAGCGTCATTCTGCTTGAGCAGATACGCACCATTGATAAATCCCGCCTGCGTGAGCGTATGGGGCGGCTTGATGACGGCACCATGACCGCCGTGGACAATGCCCTTGCTGTGAGCTTCGGGCTGAATTAGTTGAGTAAAAACTGAATTTTTTCCCCGTCGCATCATATTATTTAATGATAATATGATGTGGCGGGTTTTGTTATGGAGTGTGGAAAATACATAATAACTGACGGCAAGCGCGGCGTGGGTACGCTCAGGGCATGGCAGGACGGGCTTTATACGCTTCTGGAGGCGTCAGCCGAGCCGCAGGAGGGTTTAACGCGCCTGTATGTCTCCGGCGGCGGCAAAAGCACATGTATCGGGCTGATGGTGCCGGAGGGCGGCCTTCTGAAGCTGCGGCGCAGGCTCAGTAAGCTTGATATGCGGAAGCTGCCGCACATTGAAACAGTCAGCACCTGCCCTCCGGAGAAGGCGGCGAGAGCTGAGCCTCCTGCCCCGGAAAAAAAGCCGGAAGAGCAGCCCGCCGCGCCTGCGGAAGTCTGGCGGCCCATGCCCGACGGCAGCCTTGTGCTGACAACAGCAGAGGGAAGATTCCTCGCCCTGCCCGCGAAGCTCCGCCGTAAGCCGCCGGGAGTCAGGCTTTATGTGATAAATGACCAAGAATATTTGCTGTTCCACTTTTAGCAAACGAGGAACAAACTGTCGGCGGCGTCTTGCGGACAATTTGCGCCCTGATTTTGTCAGTTTTTCTTGCAATACACAAAGTATGGCTGCAAAAAACTTCCTTCATCAGAACCCAAATTCTCTCGCAATTCGCTCTTGACAATTTATTCCTCGTTTGCTATTGAGAATTTTAAAAAAACCTGTTATAATTTATTCATAACAAAGCATCCCGAAAGGAGCGACAGATATGATAATCACAATCGGCAGAGAGCACGGCAGCAATGGGCACGATGTGGCCCGCGAGCTGGAAAAGACCCTTGGCTACACCTGCTACGATAAAGAGATAGTGGACCACGCATCGGAAAATTCCAGCTTCAGCAAGGAGATTTTCCATTCCTACGACGAAAAGCGCGTCTCCCCGTACATAGTCCCCCTGCCCCACTACATGGGCATGAGCGAGGGCTTCCGCCTGAATATGCAGGTGGCCTCCGCCCAGTTTGACGCTATCCGCGCCCTCGCTGACAAGGGCAACTGCATCTTCGTTGGCCGCTGTGCCGACTATATTCTGCGCAACCGCAAGGATCTTCTGCGCGTGTTCATCATGGCGGATGAGGATTTCCGTGTAGAAACGCTGATGAAGCGCAAGGGCATCACCGCCGAGCAGGCAAAGAAGCTGCTCAAAGAGGTGGACAAGGACCGCTCCAGCTACTACCGCTATTACACCGACCAGATTTGGGGCGAAGCGGGCAACTATGACCTGTGCATCAACAGCGCACAGCTCGGCGTGCAGGGCGTGGCCGCGGTTATTAAAGCATACCTTGAGCAGATGGAGAAAAACGCAAAATAATTCCTCCGTCTGAAAGGCGGTACTTCGATGAAAAGACAAGCAATTGATCCCCGGGCGAGGGAGTTCTCCGCCCGGGGTCTTTTCACAGCAACCTTTGCAATTCCCTTTGTGTTGGTGCTTATAGTTTACATAATTTGTGGTATTGCACCCTTTGGGGACAAGCTTCTGCTGTTTAGCGACTCCTATACACAATACTCATATTTCTGGGGCCATTTCCGGCAGGTGCTTCTTGGCCGGAGCGACGCTTTTTATAACATGGGCATGGTGCTCGGCGGAAATCAAATCGGCATTTTCGCCTATTATGCGGCAAGCCCTCTTAATCTGCTGTTTCTGCTCTTTCCGGCGCAGGATTTGGCAATTGCCATGCACATAATTGTCCTGCTGAAAATTTCTTTTTGCGGGCTGACCATGGCCATATTTTTCCGGCATACAGGCAACCTTGACCGGCGCTGCCTGCTGCTGAGCACAGCTTATGCCCTGTGCGCTTATGTCTGCGCCTATTTCTGGTGCATTATGTGGATGGACGGAGTTATTCTCCTGCCGTTAATCGCTTTAGGATTACATAATATAGTTAACAATAAAAAGCCCTGGCTGTATATTCTCTCCCTCGGCGCGGCAATTATAAGCAACTATTACATAGGCTTCATGCTGTGCATTTTCTCAGTGCTGTATTGGGTCTATGCCATGTTTGTTGGGCGCGGCGGGCCAAGGCCCGGAAAGTCCATCGGCGTGTTCTGCCTTTCGTCGCTTGCGGCGGGCGGGCTGTCCGCTTGCCTGCTCCTGCCGACAATTTTTCAGATGTCCGGCGGCAAGCGGGTTGGCTTTATGGGGCTTTTCAAGTGGTACACCTATTCTACCGGGCTTCGGCTGCTGGAAATTGTCTGCCCCTCCCGCGCGGCAGAGCATGATTCGCTTATAAAATACGCGCTGCTGGCTATACTGCTGATTGCTCTCTGCGCGGCGCTGTCGCTGCTGCTTATTCTGCGCTCGAAGAAGCTCAGCGCGCGCTTCAAGCTCTGCGCGGCGGCGGTGTTTATGGGGCTTGTCCTCGCCTACGGGGCCATATTTGAGCCGCAGGACCCGTTTTTGCAGAAGCTGCTTATCGGTAATGTGAGCTTTGATGAAATGCGCGACGGGCTGCCGCTCATATACAGCGGCCTTTTGACGCTGGTGCTTGCCATGCTGTATTTTACCGACAGGACCATTCCCGGGCGTGAGCGGGCCGCTTCCGGGGTTTTTCTGCTGTTTTTGCTGTGCTGCATGGGCTTTTATGTGCCGAACATGGTCTGGCACGGGCTTACGGAGAACAACTGCTTTAATTTCAGATATTCCTTTGTTTTTTCCTTCGTACTCATCTGCTGCGCCCGCAGGGCAATGGACAACTGCCGAGGCTTCAGGCTGTCGCGCTGGCTTCCCGGGGCAATCTTTGTGCTGATTATCGCGGCCCTCGCCGCCACGGCAAACCGCGCGCCGCTGGCGGGCGCTTTTGAGTATCTGCTGATAATCTGCCTGCTCGGCGTAGTCGGTTTTCTGCTGTACAATGGTGCCCTCGACGCTGCCGCCTCCCGCCCATTGGCAGCGGGCATATTAGCGGCCCTTGCCCTTTTGACAAGCGCCGGTCCTCTGTGCAGGAACATAAAAGCCTTTTCGGCGCACGATTCGTTTCTTTCCATGTCGGCCTACCGTGAGGACACGGAGCGAACCATGGACGCAGCGGAACTAATAAAAGCCCAGAGTGAGGAACTTTATCGCGGCAACCTCGGCGGTTCGCTGAACAGCCCGTTTTTGGCAGACTTAGGCGGGCTTAGCCATTTCAGCTCAGCAGAGCAAGTCCACGTTACCGATTTTCTCGGCTCAATGGGCGCCGCAAGCACCGACGCGCTGGCGTCATGCCTCACGTCCCGCAGCAGAGTGCTCGACTCGTTCTTCGCCATCCGCTATCTGACGGAGTCGGTCGGCGGCCCGAGCGAGGGCTATATCGCCCTTGAAAACAGGCTTTTGGAAAATCCCTTCGCCCTGCCGATTGCCTTCTCGGCTGACAGTAGCGTTATCGACGGTGAGCTCTCCTCCGCCATTCCTTTTGAAAACCTGAACAGCGCTTATAAAACCGCCATGCCCGGCGTGGGTGCTGATATTTTCAATCCCCTTCTCCCTGACGCGGAACCGGGGATAAGCGGTCTTATCCCCTTGCCAAACGGCGGGTACACGCAAGCCGGAAGTGGGGCGGCGTTTATCCGCTATGAGCTGACTGTCAATTCCGCTGACCCGCTGTACCTGTATCTGACGGACGGGCGAATGAACAGCGCTCAGGTGTATCTTAACGGGGAGTATATCGCCTCCCGCAGTTCGCCATTTGACTGGGCCCCGCTGTATCTTGGAAGCTTTGAGCCGGGAAGCCATGTCACTGTTGAGCTTCGCCCGGAATCTGAGGGGGAAAGCAGCTACAACATGGCAGGGCAGGCCCTGTTCTTTACCGAGAGCGGCGGCGCGCTCGCGCAGTACAAAGCCGAGGCAGAGCGCCTCCCATGCAAAACCGTCAGCCGCGCTGACTCCCGCATGACGACCACAGCAACCGTCGGCGAAAACAGCTGCCTGCTGTATACCATTCCGTATGACCGGGGATGGAGCGCGACTGTTGACGGAGCTCCCGCCCAGACACGCGCCGCCTTTGGCGTGCTTTTGGCTGTGGACGCGGAGCCGGGCGAGCACACGGTTGAGCTGTGCTACACTCCGCCGGGGCTGTATGCCGGCATCGGCATAAGCCTGTTCACGGCGGCGGCAATTATAGCGGCGGCCCTATTATGCCGCAGGAAAAGATAACAATAATCCGCCCCCGGCGAAGCCGGGAGCGGATTATTCATTGCTTACTTTTTATTCTTCTCGTACAGCGTCCACAGGCCCTTGAGCAGCAGGTCGTTATCCAAAACGATCTCCCGCTTGCAGTGGGGAACTATTGCTCTGGCAATGCCGCCGGTGGCGACGACCTTGCACGCGTAGCCAAGCTCCGCCTCCATGCGCTCTATCATGCCGTCAATCATGGCCGCCGTCCCGTACACCGCGCCGGAGCGCATGGAGTTGACAGTGTCGGTGGCTATGGCCTTTTTGGGCGCTTCAATAGATATGGTGGGCAAGAGGCTGGTTCCGGAGGCCAGCGCCGCATAGGACAGGTTGACCCCGGGGATTATCGCCCCGCCAATATAGCAGTTGTTCTTGTCGATGACCACCATGGTAGTTGCGGTGCCCATGTCGAGGACGATGACCGGCGCGCCGTAGCAGCTCATCGCCGCGACGCTGCCGACGATAAGGTCCCCTGCGACGGTGCCGGGGTCGTCCACGCGCAGATTGAGCCCGGTTTTCATTCCGGGGCCGACTATCATCGGGCGAAGCCCCGTGATACCGTGCACCGCTCTGGACACGGCCTCTGTCACCGGCGGAACAACGGAGGAGATTATCGCCCCTTCAAAGCCGCGCGGCTGCACGCCGTAAAACTCCAGAACCTGCTTGAGCTTTATGGCGTACTCGGCCTCCGTCTCACCGGCGAGGGTCGTGATGCGCACGATATTGCATATCTCGCCCTTCTCGATGCAGCCAATGACTATATTGGTGTTCCCCACATCTATTGCAAGAATCATTCCTGTTTTCTTCCTTTCCCGTAACGGATAATGCTGGTGATACCCGAGGACAAAATGACATTCACGGCGACCTCAACGAGGAAGTTGATGCCGGTCAGGCCGATAATCGCGTAGTACACGACAGACTGGCCGCCCGCCCAGGCCTCAAGCGTGGAGATGTAAAAGGCGAACATGCCAAGGATGAAGATGCCCGTGTTAACTATGGGGCAGACGAGGCCTGCAACGAGCACGCCCACGCGGGTATTGCGCTTTGCGATAAGCGTGTAGACACCGCCCGCGGCCCAGCCGGCAAGCACGCCCTTGCCCACGCAGATAAGTATACAGGCAATGGCATTTTCGCCAAAGAGGAGCATGGTCGCGCCGCCATCCCAGCCAAAAATGCCGCAGAGCAGCACAACAACGCCAAAAACTCCGCCCAGAATCGCACCCGCGCTTGGGCCGTACAAGGCAGCGCCAATGATGATGGGCGCGAGTGCCAAGGTGATGTTGAACGGGCCGAAGCGCACGAAGTTTGAAAGGACGGAGAGCACAACGATGATCGCGATGAAGATGGACAAGCCTGTCATTCTGCTCAGCTTGCCCTGGGAATTTGCGTTTTTCATATTAAATTACCTCCTGCTGTCGCTCCATTCATGATGGATGCGGCGCAAGATTCATTATACCCAAACCCTGCCGCTTGTCAACAGAAAATTGCAAAAAATTCACGCTGCCCGGTAAAGCGATTTTTTCGGGCAGCGCTAAATTATGTAAACTGTTTCTCGTGATTCAAAAGGTCGATTTTATGCTCCATACCAGCGGAAAAGCCTGTGAAGCTGCCGTCCGCGCCGATGACTCTGTGGCAGGGGATCATGATAAGCAGCGGATTTTTGCCCACCGCCCCGCCGACGGCACGGGCGGAGGCGCAGCCAACCGCCGCGGCAATCTGGCCGTATGAGCGCGTCTCGCCAAACGGGATTTTGCACAGCTCCTGCCAGACCCGCTGCTGAAACTCCGTGCCTTTGGGGCCAAGAGGCGGCAGAGCGGCGCTCTGCCCTTTGAAATACCCGTCCAACCAAAGGGCTGCCTCACGAAGGACGCTCTCCTTCTCCGCGCCGGGCTCGGTCTTGTCATCCGGGGCAGCAAAGCTCAAAGAGCTTACAGCTCCATCCTGAGCCGTGATTTTCAGTCTGCCAATGGGTGAGTCGTAAATCATATTCATAGTGTACCATTTTCTGGCGTCAAAGGCAAAGCCTTTACCGCCAATGTATTTAGTTTGCTATCGCGTGGTGGGAACCGGGGCTGGTCAGATCCAGCGGGCGGAAGGTATAGCCGTTTTTAAGACCCCAGATTATCACCTTTTCAACCGCAGCCACGCTGTAATCCTTAATATCGTGCTGGAGGACGATGGAGGTCTTGTGCTGGGAGCAGCCGTCGATGATATTTTGGTAGACGGTGTTGGTATCCGTCGTCTCCCCTGCGTCGCCGCTGGAGACGTTCCAGTCAAAATACTTGTAGCCCATATCCGTCACCGCCTGGGCGAGGCGGCTCATGATGCCGGGGTTAAAGCTGCTGACCGTGTTGGAGCTGCCGCCCGGGAAGCGGCAAAGCTCAGTATATTCCCCGGTCTGGTTATAAATCATCTCCTGCGCGGTGTAGAAATCCGAGAAAAACGCATCTTCGCTGGAATAGATGTCGTAGTAGTTGTGGCTCGCGGTGTGCACGCCTATGCTGTGCCCCTCGCTGAAGGCGCGGCCGATCGCGTCCTCATTGTCGGGGTCACGGCAGGTGACAAAAAAGGTGACTTTTACGTTATATTCGGCCAGAACATCCAGTAGCTGGTCCGTATAAGGGCCGGGGCCGTCGTCAAAGGTCAGGTAAATCGTGCGCTCATCGGGGGTTATCGTCTCGGGAAGCGCCGTCGCCAACACAGTAACATGGCGGGAAACGCTCAGGCTGTCCCCCACCGCGTTTGTGAGCACGTAATTCACATCATACTCCCCGGGCTTGTAGGCGCAGACGCCGCCATCAATCGTGACGCTGCCGGAGTAGTCATTGCCCTGCGCATCCACCGCGCTGACGCCGGGGTCTGCAAAGGCGGGGCCTGCGTAGACCTGCATCTGCTCATCGCCCAGCAGCGCCAGCGTGGGGCAGCCGGTGGAGTAAATATCCGCCCGCTCAACGCTCGTGCTCTCGCCCTCAGAGTTTGCAACGGTGTAGACTATCTTATCGCCCTCAACGCGGCGCTCCACTTTATCGGTAATATCCCCGTCAACAGCGTCGGTTGCGGTGTAACCCTCCTCCTGATAGCCCTCCATCCATGTGGGCTTGTAATTTTCATCATGCTTCAGTTCAATGCGCGGGCCGGAGTTTTCAACAATTACCCTGCGGGTGACGGAATAATCCTTGAGCATATAGCGCACGGAATATTTGACCTCATACTCGCCGGGAGTGGAGGTGTCCACCTCGCCGCTGGACATGACCCGCAGGTGCTTTTCTCCTTCGCCAAAGATGCGCCCCGCTGTCACGGCGTAGACTCCGGGGTCCTTAAACTCCGTTCCGCACTCAACGGTTATCTCCTCCGCATCCGTCATGTAAAAGCGCACGTGCCGCCCGTCAACAACGGCGGACACTGCTCCCGCAAGGACAGCATACGCCGCCAGAATTATCAGTATAAGCCTGCCTGTCCTGCCTAACCGGAATTTTCTCTTCTCTCCGCTCTTGTCCATCGTCCTGTTAACTCCAAACTATTTGAAAAAAATTATGTAAATCAAATTTCGACCTTATTATACACTAAGATTTAACAGGGTGGAAGTCCTTTTCCGATGATTTAATAGTTTTTAAGTTTTTCTGTTATATCTTTGTCTTTTGTTGCGATAATTATTTATATGTGATAAGATATAGTGTAAAAATTTTATCTCTGCGGCAGCCAGCCGCAGGAAAGGAACAAACATGAAAAACACAGAAAAAACCATGGACAAAATCGTTGCCCTGTGCAAAAACCGCGGCTTCATCTTCGCCGGCTCCGAGATCTACGGCGGCCTCGCGAACACCTGGGACTACGGCCCGCTCGGCGTGGAGCTTAAAAACAACATCAAGCGCGCCTGGTGGAAGAAATTCGTGCAGGAGAATCCCTACAATGTCGGCCTTGACGCCGCCATCCTCATGAACCCCCAGACCTGGGTCGCTTCCGGCCATCTCAGTGGCTTTTCCGACCCGCTGATGGACTGCCGCGAGTGCCATGAGCGCTTCCGTGCGGACAAGCTCATTGAGGACTGGTGTGCCCAGAACAGCTTTGAGCTGCCCAAGCCTATTGACGCTTTTTCTCAGGCGGAGATGAAGGCCTTTGTTGAGGAGCACAATATTCCCTGCCCCACCTGCGGAAAGCACAATTTTACAGATATCCGCCAGTTTAACCTGATGTTCAAGACCTTCCAGGGCGTGACCGAGGACGCGAAGAACACCGTCTACCTTCGCCCGGAGACCGCTCAGGGTATCTTCACAAACTTTGTCAACGTCCAGCGCACCACCCGGCGCAAGCTGCCCTTCGGCATCGGCCAGATAGGCAAGAGCTTCCGCAACGAGATCACCCCGGGCAACTTCATCTTCCGCGTGCGCGAGTTTGAGCAGATGGAGCTTGAGTTTTTCTGCGAGCCGGGCACCGATCTTGAGTGGTTCGACTACTGGCGCAGCTTCTGCCACAAGTTCCTGCTGAACATCGGCCTGAAGGATGAAAACCTCCGCCTGCGTGACCATGATCCCGAGGAGCTGTGCTTCTACTCCAAGGCCACCACTGACTTTGAGTTTCTCTTCCCCTTCGGCTGGGGCGAGCTCTGGGGCGTTGCCGACAGGACCGACTACGACCTGACTCAGCACCAGACCGTTTCCGGTCAGGATCTGACCTATTACGATCAGGAGAAGAACGAGCACTATATTCCCTATGTCATTGAGCCCTCCCTCGGCGTGGAGCGCACCGTGCTCTCCGTGCTGGTTGACGCTTACGATGAACAGGTTGTCGGTCAGGACAAGAAGGGCAACGACGATGTGCGCACGGTCATGCACCTGCACCCCGCTCTCGCCCCGTTCAAGTGTGCGATTCTGCCCCTTTCCAAGAAGGAAATCCTCACCGGTCCCGCGATGGAGCTTTATAATGAGCTCTCCAAGGACTTCATGTGCGATTATGACGAGACCGGCTCCATCGGCAAGCGCTACCGCCGCGAGGACGAGATTGGCACCCCCTTCTGCATCACCTTTGACTTCAACACCGTCGGCACCGAGACTGATGAGGCTGACCACTGCGTCACCATCCGCGAGCGCGACAGCATGGAGCAGGTGCGCATCCCCATCAGCGAGGTCAAGGACTATATCGCCCAGCGCATTAAGTTTTAATCTGAAATATAAATAAATACGAAGGTGAAATGAAATGAAGCATGGTTTTGTCAAAGTTGCCGCCGCTTCGCCGGTCATTAAGGTCGCCGATACCGACTATAATGCCGACAAGCATATCGGCTGCATCAAAGAGGCCGCCCGGCAGGGCGTGAAGGTCCTGGCCTTCCCGGAGCTGTCAATCACGGGCTGCTCCTGCTATGACCTTATCGGCCACAGCGTTCTGCTCGAGGGCGCGTCCAGGGCACTCGCCAAGGTGGCCGCCGCCACCGAGGGCATGGATATGCTGGTGTTCGCGGGTCTGCCCGTTGCCTACGGCTCAAGGCTTTTAAGCTGCGCCGCCGCCATATATGACGGTGCGATTCTGGCGCTGGTTCCCAAGGCCAATGTCTCCGCGCCCTTTGCCCAGATGCCGCTGGTCGAGGCCGAGGTCGTCATCGGCGGTCAGGAGGTCACTATCGCGGCGGACTGTGTGTTTGAAAGCGATGTTATGCGCGGCCTCACCGTCGGTGTTGAGCTGGGTGAGGATATGGACGCTGTCGTCCCTCCCTGCGCCGAGCTTGCTCAGGCCGGGGCCACCGTCATCGTCCGCATGGCAAACTTCCCCGAGACTGTCACCTCCGCTGCCGAGGCAGAGCTTGATATGCGCGCCCTCTCCCGCCGCCTCAAGTGCGGCATGATAACCGCCGCTCCCGGCAAGGGCGAGAGCAGCACCGACCGGGTCTTCTCCGGCTTCTGCGCCGTCGCCGAAAACGGTGAGATGCTCGCAAGCGCCGAGCAGGAGGACAGCTTTGTTGTCAGTGAGATTGATGTTGACCATATGCTCAACCTCCGCCGCGCCGCCGGCGGCTTTGATGAGGAGCCGGCAAGCATCAGCTTTGTCTGGGGCGAGAAGCTTGAGGATACCGAGCTCACCCGCCGCTACCTCATGCACCCCCACCTGCCCGACAGCAGCGATAAGCTGCCCGAATACTGCCGCCGTCAGCTGGACATTCAGGTCTCCGGCCTTGTAAAGCGCATGGAGTACGCCCATCTTGACCACTGTGTCGTGGGTATCTCCGGCGGTGTGGACTCCACCCTCGCGGTGATGGTCAGCGCCATGGCGGTAAAGAAGATGGGCCTGCCCGCGACGAATGTTGTCGCCTGCACGCTCCCATGCTTTGGCACCTCCTCCCGCACAAAGTCCAACGCCATCATCGTCGCCGAGCAGTGCGGCGCTGAGGTTCGCGTTATCGACATCGGCAAGTCCGTCTATCAGCACTTTGACGATATCGGCCACGCCCATGACGATTACAGCATTGCCTTTGAAAACGCGCAGGCCCGCGAGCGCACCCAGGTGCTCATGGACATCGCCAATAAGGTAAACGGCCTTGACGTCGGCACTGAGGATCTGAGCGAGTTTATCGACGGCTGGTGCACCTATAACGGCGACCACACCAGCATGTATGACGTGAACCTTGGCCTCACCAAGACCCAGGTGCGCGCCAATGTCCGCTACATCGCGGAGAATACCGAGGACAAGGTTCTTGCCGCGGCGCTGTTTGACGTGCTTGAGTGCCCGGTCACTCCGGAGCTTCTGCCCATCCATGATGACCAGATCGAGCAGAAGAGCGAGGACGCTGTCGGCTCTTACAGCCTTCAGGACTTCTTCACCCACAAGATGCTCATCTGCGGCTTCACCCCGTCCAAGACCTTCCGCCTTGCGAAGATCGCCTATGCCGAGCAGTTCACGGACGAGGAGCTTGTCCGCTGGCTCACGAGCTACTGCAAGCGCCTGTTCTCCCAGCAGTTCAAGCGCTCCTGCCTGATGGACGGCCCCGCTGTCGAGGCCTTCACCGTCTCCCCGAGAGTGGGCTTCCTCATCCCCTCTGACGCTGAATGTGCCCTGTTCCTCAAGGATCTTGAGAACATCGGCAAGTAAAAACTTTTTGGGCGCGTTGCAAAACTTGTTTTTGCAACGCGCCCAATGATATTTGACCTGTGGTCAAATGATATACGCCCGAGCGTATGATATCCGACCTGCGGTCGGGTGAAAGCTCCCCCTGATTCAAATTCAGGGGGAGTTTAACTTTATTTTGCGGGCTTTAGTAAACGATGATTAAATCGTCAAGAGCGATTTGCGAGAGAATTTGTGTTCTGGTGAAGGCAGTTTTTTGCAGCCATACTTTGTGTATTGCAAGAAAAACTGACAAAATCAGGGCGCAAATTGTCCGCAAAGCGCCGCAGGCGGTTTATTCAGAGTTTACTTTAAAATGAGGTTTACGATCTTGTTCTTGACAACGATGGTCTTTACAAGCTGCATGCCCTCCATCTGGCGCTTTATCTTCTCGTCAGCGCAGGCGGCGGCGATGATATGCTCCTCGTCAGCGTCCGCGGGGACGGTGATTGTAGAGCGGAGCTTGCCGTTGACCTGAACCGCCATCTCGTGTGAAGCGGCCTTGGTCTTTTCCTCGTCAAAGCTCGGCCAGGGCATCTGCATGGCCATCTTGCCGTACTTCGCGGCAAAGCCTGTCAGCTCCCACATCTCCTCAACGATATGCGGGGCGAAGGGGCTGAGCAGGAGCATGAGCTGCTCAAGGTCGCCCTTGGAAAGGCCGTTTGCGTAAAACTCATTGACCATGGTCATGAGCGCGGCAATGGCGGTGTTCATCTTGAGAGAATCAATATCCTCAGTGACCTTCTTGATGGTCCTGTGGACGGTAGCCTCGTTCTTGGCGGAGATAGCCTCCCCGTCAGTCACCATGTCCATAAGGTTCCAGCAGCGGTCAAGGAAGCGCTTGGAGCCCTTGACGGCCTCATTGGACCACGTGACAGCCTTTTCAAAGTCGCCGATGAACATGATGTGCAGACGCATGGTGTCCGCGCCGTACTGCTCAACAATATCGTTGGGGTTGACGACATTGCCGCGGGACTTGGACATCTTTTCGCCGCCCTCGCCGAGGATCATGCCGTGGGAGGTGCGCTTGTGGTAGGGCTCGGGAGTGTGGACAACGCCGATATCATACAGGAACTTGTGCCAGAAGCGGCTGTACAGCAGGTGGAGCGTGGTGTGCTCCATGCCGCCGTTATACCAGTCCACCGGGCCCCAATACTCCTCGGCCTCCTTGGAGACAAGCTCCTTATCGTTGTGCGGATCCATATAGCGCAGGAAGTACCAGCTGGAACCGGCCCACTGAGGCATAGTGTCAGTCTCGCGCTTGGCGGGGCCGCCGCAGCAGGGGCAGGTGGTGTTGACCCAGTCGGTCATCTTGGACAGCGGGGACTCGCCGTCGTCGGTCAGCTCATAGGAATCGACCTGCGGCAGGACGAGCGGCAGCTCGCTCTCGGGCAGGGGGACCCAGCCGCACTTGTCGCAGTGGACAAGAGGGATAGGCTCGCCCCAGTAGCGCTGGCGGGAGAAAACCCAGTCGCGCAGCTTATAATTGACCTTCTCGACGCCGTATCCTGCCTCGACAACGTGCTTTTTCATGGCGGGGATGGCCTCCTTGACGGTCATGCCGTTGAGGAAGCCGGAGTTTACCATGATGGCGCTGTCGTCCTTGGCGACAAAGGCCTCTTTTGTGATATCGCCGCCGGAGACGACCTCGATAATGGGCAGGCCGAACTTGGTCGCAAACTCCCAGTCGCGCTGGTCGTGGCCGGGAACGCCCATGACAATGCCGGTACCGTAGCCCATGAGCACGTAGTCAGAGACAAACATCGGAACAGTCTTTCCGGTGGCGGGGTTTGTGACCTCAATTCCCTCGAGCCTTACGCCGGTCTTGTCCTTATTGAGCTCACCGCGCTCAAAGTCGGACTTGTGGGCAGCGGCGTCCTGGTATTTCTCGACCTCATCGACGTTCTTGATGAGGGGCTTCCACTTTTCAAGCAGCGGGTGCTCGGGTGAGATGACCATATATGTCACGCCGAAGAGAGTGTCCGGGCGGGTGGTGTAGACGGTTATATCGTCCTCGGTATTGGTCTTGAAGGTGAGCTCCGCGCCGGTGGAGCGGCCGATCCAGTTCTTCTGCTGGATCTTGACGCGCTCGATGTAATCCAGATCGTCCAGATCGTCGATGAGGCGCTGGGCGTACTTGGTGATGGCGAGCATCCACTGGCTCTTCTCCTTGCGGATAACCTCGCTCCCGCAGCGCTCGCACACGCCGTCAACGACCTCTTCGTTTGCCAGCACGCACTTGCAGCTTGTGCACCAGTTGACGGGCATTGTCGCCTTATATGCAAGGCCCTTCTTGAACATCTGGAGGAAGATCCACTGCGTCCATTTGTAATACTTGGGGTCGGTTGTGTCGACAACCCTGTCCCAGTCAAAGCCGTAACCCAGCATTTTGAGCTGGTTTGTGAAGTTGACGATATTGTTCTTGGTGACAATGGCGGGGTGGATGTGGTTTTTTATGGCGTAGTTCTCCGTGGGCAGGCCGAAAGCGTCAAACCCGATGGGGAAAAGCACATTGTAGCCCTCCATGCGCTTTTTGCGCGTGACGATATCAAGCGCCGTAAAGGGGCGGGGATGGCCGACGTGCAAGCCCTGCCCGGAGGGGTACGGGAACTCAATAAGCCCGTAGAATTTGGGCTTGTCGCTGCCGGTGACGGCGGCGTAGGGCTTGGTCTCCTCCCAGCGCTGCTGCCATTTTTTCTCTATCGCGGAAAAATCATATTTCATGTTAATCAGGTCCCTTTCTTCATTTTACGGCTTAAAAAGGCAACCGCAAACCCTCTTCGCCTGAGAAACCCTCCGGGCTTTTCAGGCGGTGTCTGTATGCCCCTGTAATCAGGGGCGCAGAAGGGCTGAGAGGGGGACCTCCTCCGCATCGCTCCAAAGGCGCTCAAGATTATAAAATTTTCTTGCCTCGTCGGTGAATACATGGACGATGACGCAGCCAAAGTCCATCAGCACCCAGATATCTGAGCGCATACCCTCACGGCGCACAGGCGGCTCACCCGCGAGGGAGAGCTGCTTGTCCACCTCGTCAACCAGCGCTTTGATGTGGCTGGAGGAGGTGCCGTTGCAGATGACAAAATAGTCCGCCAGAACAGTGTGCTCCGCGGTCTTGAGGACTTTGATGTCCCGGGCCTTTTTGTCGTCCAGCGCTTTTGCGGCGATAGAGGCAATTTCAACAGGTGTCAGCATGGTTATCTCCTTCCGGCGTACCATTCATACGCCTCAACAGTGTCCTTATAGGGCTCATCGCCCCGGGAGCGGATGTCCTCAAGGCTCATTTCAAGCCCGAGAGCCATCGCCCCGTCAATATCGCTGTAAGCAAGCTCTCTGAGCTTGTCAAGCCCTTCAAAATCGCGGTTGGGCTCGATATAATCGGCAAGGTAGATTATCTTTTCAAGCAGGGTCATGTCCTTCTTGCCGGTAGTATGCCAGCGGATAGCCTCGTATATCGCCTCCGACACGCCAAACTCTGCCCGCGCAAGGGCGGCGCCCGTCTTCGCGTGCAGCAGCTTCGGCGCTGAAAGCTCCGCTTTATCGCAGATAATACCATATTTTTCGCACAATATCAACTGCTCATCGTAACTTAACTTTTTAGTCACATCATGAAGTATCCCCGCTGTCGCGGCGGCCTCCTCGTCCTCGCCCCAGTGCTTGGCAAGCAGCACCGCCTCGCTCTCGCAGCCGGCCACGTGCGCCACGCGCTTGGGCGCAAGATAGGCGTATGCCTTCTCCCGCAGCCAACTAAGCTCCGGCAGGGCCTCGTAGTAAGCGTTTTTGATGATGCAGGAATAGACCTTATCATCCAGCACGTCGCGGCCCCGGCGCAGGCGCAGCCCCTCACGTATCTCCGTGGAGGATACCTCCACCGGCACATGGTGCAGAATCTGGACGCGGGCGTGGTAAGCCTCTTCAAGATACCGAGCCTTCGCGCGAATCTCGTCCCCGTCGTCCTCAGCTCTGGATAGCGCGGCGAGGGTGCAGTTTTGAAGCAGATACTCAAACCTGTACCACTGCTCAAAGCTTGTGAGCATATCGGTGCCAACTATGAGGACGAGCTCATCATCGGGGTACTGCTCCCGCAGGCGGGAGATGGTGTCGGCGGTGTAGCTGCGCCCCTCGCGCGAAATTTCCATGTCCGACACAACGGCGCCGGGGATATCCCCAAAGGCAAGCTCGCACAGCTCCATGCGCTGCCGCGCGTCTGGGCTGCCCTCAGCCATGTCCTTATGCGGGGGAATATTATCCGGCATGATGAGCAGCATATCCGGTTTCAGTTCCTCGGCGGCGGTTCTGGCCGCCTCCTGATGGCCGAGGTGCGGCGGGTTGAAGCTGCCGCCGTACAGGGCAATTTTCATCTTTTTCTGTCCTTTACAAGAACTATTTTAGGCTCTTTCTCGTTCTTTTTATACAGCACAAATTTGCTGCCGATGACCTGCACCTGCTCCGCGCCGCAGGCCTCGGCCAGTGCGTCACAGGCCTCACGCGCTGTGAGCAGGGAATTTTCCAGAACTCTGCCCTTTATAAGCTCCCGCGCCTTGAGCGCGTCGGAGACAGACTGGATAAGGCTGTCGTTTATGCCGCCCTTGCCCACCTGAAAAATGGTGTCCTCCCCGGCGGCTATGCCGCGCAGCTGGGCGCGCTGCTTGCTTGTTATTGCCATTGAATCAACCTCCAAATTACTTAAAAAGCGCCTTGACGAAGTCCTCGGCTACAAAGGGGATGAGATCATCCACGCCTTCGCCAACGCCGACGTACTTCACCGGGAGCTTCAGCTCATTGGCGATGGCAAAGACTATGCCGCCCTTGGCCGTGCCGTCAAGCTTCGTGAGGACAATGCCGGTAAGGCCCGACGTCTCCAAAAACTGCTTTGCCTGAATAAGCCCGTTCTGGCCGGTGGTGGCGTCAAGCACCATGAGCGTCTCAACGTCGGCCTCGGGCAGCTCGCGCGTGATGATGCGGCTTATCTTGTTAAGCTCGTTCATCAGATTCTGCTTATTGTGCAGGCGGCCTGCGGTGTCGATAATTATAACATCGCTGCCTCTTGCCTTGGCGGCGCATATACCGTCATACACCACGGCACCGGGGTCGCTCCCCTCCTCGTGGCGCACGATCTCCGCCCCGCTGCGCTCGGCCCAGATGCCGAGCTGCTCGGCAGCCGCCGCGCGGAAGGTGTCCCCCGCGCAGAGTAGGACCTTCTTCCCCTGCTCGGAAAGCTGCTTTGCGAGTTTTCCGATGGTGGTAGTCTTGCCGACGCCGTTTACCCCCACCATGAGGATGACCGCGGGCTTGGTGTCGAGCTTAAGCCCGGTATCGCCCACGTTGAGCATCTTTGTCAGAATCTCGATAAGCCCCTCGCGGGCCTCATAGCCCTTGCGAAAGCGCCGCTCCCAGGTGAGCTTGCGCATGGCCTTGACCACCGCCTGCGCGTTCACCGCGCCCACATCGGACAAAACCAGCAGCTCTTCAAGCTCGTCATAAAAATCCTCATCATCCGGCGCGTAGCCCTGGAAAAGCTCCTCCAGCTCCTCCATATTGGTTCTGGTCTTGGTCAGACCGGAGAAAATCTTGTCAAAAAATCCCATATAAATCTCCATTCTGCCGCATAACTACAATGCTAAAGAGAATGAAAACCTCCTATGCGGCTGGATGGAGATTTTCGGCATGTGCCGCGGTTGCTGCTTTAGCGGCGAGCGGCACGCCATTTTCAATCGAGTAATCTGATTTATCCCATTACTCCTCTATTGTTTTCTGTGCCGCTTCAAGGTCAAGCTCCACCACCGTGGAGACGCCCTTTTCCTGCATCGTCACGCCGTAAAGCATGTCCGCCTGTTCCATGGTGCCCCGGCGGTGGGTGATGACCAGAAACTGGGTTTTATCGGCCATGCGGCGCATATATTCGGCATATCGGCTGACGTTGGCCTCGTCGAGAGCGGCCTCGATCTCGTCCATAACGCAAAACGGCGTGGGCCGCACCTTCAAAATCGCGAAATACAGCGCGATGGCCACAAATGCCATCTCGCCGCCGGAGAGCAGGCTAATCGTTGAAAGCGCCTTGCCCGGCGGCTGAACCTTTATCTCTATGCCGCACTCGAGCACATTGCTCTCGTCCTCAAGCCTCAGCTCCGCCTTGCCGCCGCCGAAAAGCTCAAGAAATGTCTGGCGGAAGCAGCAGTCGATCTCATTGAAGCGCTCAACGAAGATGGCCTTCATCTCGGCGGTTATCTGGTCGATGATGTCCTTGAGCTCCGCCTTGGCCTTCTCCACGTCCTCCTTCTGCCCGGTCAGGAACTCGTACCGGGTGTTCACTCGCTCGTACTCGTCAATCGCGCCGAGGTTCGGCGTGCCGAGAGCTGCGATGGAGTGCCGCAGGGAGTTAATCTCCTTATTTGCGGCCTGAATGTTTTCAACATCCTGCCGCAGCTCCATGGCGGCGCTGTGGCTCAGCTCATAATTGTCCCAGAGCTTATCGAGAATCTGCTTTTCCTCCATGTCGGCGCTGAGCTTGCGCTGCTCGATTCGGGCGGCCTGCCGCTCAAGCTCAAGCAGGTCTGCGTTGCGGCGCTGGGCATCCTTCTCGGCGCGGGTGCGCTTGCCCTCAAGCTCAAGCTTAGAGTCGCTTATACGGGCAATCTCCGCCCTGATATCGGCGCATTTGGCCTTTATCTCATCAAGGCGCTGCTCCTTCTGGGCCTGCTGGCTCTTGAAGCTGTCTATCTGGCGCTTGGCAGCGTCCACGGCGCTTTTGTGGGCCTCGCTGTCGCCGCTGAGGCTTTGTAGCAGCGCTTCAAGCTGGCTGATGGAAGTGAGCGTCGTGCGCTTTTCCGCCTCAAAGGAGGATGCCTCGCTCTTAAGCTCCGCCTGATCCTCCAGCGCCATGTCGAGCTGATACCTGACGACGGCAAGGTCGGAATTTGCTCGCTCAAGCCGCTGGGCGCAGGTCTTGATGTCCTCTTTGACGCGCTCATACTGCCTCACGAGCTTTTTAAGCTCGTTTGCCCTTGAGAGGATGCCGCTGTTTTTCGCGGCGCTGCCGCCGGTCATGGAGCCGCCAGCGTTAATGAGCTGACCGTCCAGAGTGACTATTCTCAGGCGGTTGCCGTTTGCCTTGGAGATGCGCACAGCGTCGCTCAGGGTCTCAGCCACGACGGTGCGTCCAAGAAGATTTATAAAAATATCCTTATATTTATCGTCAAAATCCGCAAGCTCGCAGGCTATGCCCACAAAGCCGGGGTCGTTCACCGGCGCGTCCTTCATGATGCTGCCGCGAATGGTGTCGATGGGCAGGAAGGTCGCCCTGCCGGAGTCGGTGCGCTTTAGCATCTCGATGGCGGCGCGGCCGGCGTTTTGATTGTCAACAACTATATTCTGCGCCGCAGCGCCAAGCGCCGTTTCAATGGCGAGGGCGTAATCCTCATTGGTTCTCAGAAGGTTTGCCGCCGGGCCGTGTATGCCCTGAAGCTCGCCCCGCTCTGCCCGGCGCATGACGGCCTTTACAGCGCCGGAATAGCCCTCAAAGCCCCTTTCCATGTCCCGGAGCATACGTATGCGCGCCTCAAGGCTGCGCCCCTCGACCTCCATGGCGGTGGCCTTGCTGCCAAGGTCCTTGGCTATCTGCTCGCGGTTCTGGAGCTTCATGCGGCAGCCGTCGAGGACGTTTGAATTTGCGGTGAGCTTTTCCTCAAGGGCCTTGAGCTCATTGTCAAGCTCGCCCACGCGCTCATTTGCGGCCTTTATCCCGGCCTTTATCTCCTCAGTCCTGCTCTCCTGCTGGGCGATGTCATTCAAAAGCCGCTGCATATTTGCCTCGGCGGAGCTGACATTTGCCCGCAGCACCGCGATATTGGCCTCGCACTCGGCCTGCGCGCTCTCCTGCGCACTCAGCCGCTCGCGGGCGTTCTCGCTCTCGATGTCCTTCTGGTGCATACGCTCGCTGATATTGCCGGAGGAGGCATAGAGGGCTTCAAGCTCGGCTCTGGCCGTTTCAAGCGCCTGCTTTGCCTGCTCGTACTCTTGGGATATGGCCTCCGCCTGAGAGCGGAGCTTATCGAGCGTCGCCATCCAGGCGGAAATTTCCTTTATGCGCAGCTCATCGCGCAGGACAAGATAGCGCTTGGCAGTCTCTGCCTGTTTTTTCAGCGGCCCGACCTGAAGCTCAAGCTCCTCGGTCTTGTCGTTTATGCGCAGGAGGTTTTCCTCGGTCTTCTGGAGCTTGCGCTCGGCCTCCTCCTTGCGGTAGCGAAAGCGGGAGATGCCCGCCGCCTCCTCAAAAACCTCACGCCGATCGGTGCTCTTGTTGGAGACAATGTCCGCAATCTTGCCCTGGCCGATGATGGAGTAGCCATCCCGACCGAGGCCGGTGTCCATGAGCAGGGAGTTTATATCCTTCAGGCGCACCTGCTCGCGGTTAATATAATACTCGCTCTCGCCGCTGCGGTAATAGCGGCGGGTGAGCATAATCTCGCTGCTGTCGCTGTCGATAATGCGCTGGGAGTTGTCGATGATAAGCGTCACCTGGGCATAGCCCATGGCCCCGCGTATGGCGGTGCCGCCGAAGATGACGTCCTCCATCTTCGCCCCGCGCAGGGTCTTTGTGCGCTGCTCGCCCATGACCCACATTATCGCGTCGGAAATATTCGATTTTCCGGATCCATTCGGCCCCACGATGGCGGTGATATCCTTCTCAAAGCTGAGAACGGTCTTATCCGCAAAGCTCTTGAAGCCTTGGATTTCCAGTGCTTTTAAATACATAAGCTACCTACTTATATAATTTCAGGTATTGTTATCTCGTTTATATCGCAGTCGGTGGGGAAGACCTTCACTTCCTTAAGCGAAAGCTCCCTTTTGAGCGTCTCCACATTCTGCCGGTGCTGGCCCACCATCTGGGAGACCTTGCTTTTGTGCACGGCGATTGTGACGCTGCTGCCCGCCGGGACGCCCGCAAGCAGTCCGAGCGCGCGGTTTAGCATGATGCGGCTTTTCACAAGCTCACCCAGCGCCGGGTGATACGCGCCGCCCGCCGCCGCGCCGGAGCTTAGCTCCTCCGTGGGGTTGAGGCCCAGCCGGATTACGGGGATGCCCGCCGCCGCAAACATAGGAAGGAGCTTCGCGCAGACACGCACCGCGTCCTCCACGCTGTGCTCCTTATAGTGCCCCGCCTGCCACAGGTCGTAAAGCGCCGTATCCCGCACGATAACCGTGGGGTAGACGCGCACGCCGTCCGGCTCAAGGGCGATGATGCGCCGCGCGGTCTCGATGGATTTTTCATCACTGTCCCCGGGAAGGCCGGTCATCATCTGAAGAATAAGGCGAAAGCCCTCCGCCTTAATAAGGCGCGATGCGTTTTCCACATCCGCCGTCGTGTGCCCACGGCCGGAGAGACGCAGAACCTCATCGTCCATTGACTGGGCGCCCAGCTCAATAGTCTCCACCGAATATTCCCGCAGCCTTTTGAGCGTCGGGAGGTCAATGGCGTCCGGCCTCGTTGAAAGGCGCAGGGAGTGAATATCCCCCCGCTCGAGATACACCCTCGCCGCGTCCAGCAGCGAAAGCTGCTCTTCAACCGGTATAGCCGTGAAGCTGCCGCCGTAAAACGCGAGCTGCCGCTTCATGCCCGCCGGGGCAGGCCTCGCGCTCTCGACAGCCACGCGCACGGTTTGCGCCGTTGCGGGCTCCGTGCTGCCGGAGATGCGCCGCTGGTTGCAGAAAACGCAGTCATTCGGGCAGCCCAGATGCGGCACGAAGACCGGGATAATGCTCTCTCTGGCGCTCATTTGCGCAGCGCCTCAAGCGCGCGGCAGGCGGCCATCTGCTCGGCCTCCTTCTTGGTCTTGCCGCTGCCCTCCCCCGCCGGAGCGCCGTTTACGCTCACGCGGAAGGTGAAGGTCTTGTTGTGGTCAGGCCCCGACTCGCCGATAAGCTCATAGACAATGCTGCTGCCGCTCTTTTGCTGCACCAGCTCCTGAAGCTCGGTCTTGTGGTCGGCGCTGACATGGGTATCATCTATCTCCGCGTCATTGAGCAGCATCGCGTAGATAAAGCTTTTCGCGGGCTCAAGGCCGCCGTCAAGGTACATCGCGGCGATAATGGCCTCCACCATGTCCGCCATGATGGACGGGCGCTTCCTGCCGCCGGTGTGCTCCTCGCCCTTACCAAGGCGCATATAGCTGCCAAGCTCAAGGCGGGAGGCGATATTGTGCAGGCTCCCCTCGCAGACAAGCTCCGAGCGCAGACGGGTCATTTTTCCCTCGGGCAGCTCCGGCGTGTGGCGGTAGAGAAAATCCGCCGTCACCGCGCCGAGAATAGAGTCGCCCAGAAACTCGAGGCGCTCATAGCACACGGTCTGCCGCTCGTTGGCGTAGGAGCTGTGGGTCAGGGCTGTGAGCAGGAGCTCTTTATTTTTAAATGTGTATCCGATTTTTTCTTCAAGCTGGCGCATTATTATTCAGCCTTCAATTTCATGTATTCGATATTCGCGGTAATGTCATCAATAATGCCGGTGTTGACGTAGTTTACAGCCTGACGCACAGCGGCGAAGATGCTCGCGGCGTTTGAAGAGCCATGAGCCTTGATAACAGGCTTGCTGATGCCGATAAGCGCCGTGCCGCCGACTTCGTTTACGTCCATGGAGCGCTTCATCACGCCAAGGTCCTTCTTGAGCACGGCGGCAGCAAGCTTATTGACGGTGCTTTTATAAAACACGCCCTTGAGCTGCTTCATCATGAACTTTATAACGCCCTCAGTGGTCTTGAGCATGACATTGCCGGTAAAGCCGTCGGTGACGATAACATCCGCCTCACCCGCGAAAACGCCGGTGCCCTCGACATTGCCCACGAAGTTGAGCCTGCCCTCATCGTGTGCCTGCTGCATGAGCGCGTAGGCCTGATGCTGGAGCTCGCCCCCCTTGCCGGGCTCTGTGCCGTTAGAGAGAAGGCCGACACGGGGATTTTCGCAGCCCATGAGCTTCTTGGCGTAGAAGCTGCCCATATACGCAAACTGGAGCAGATATTCCGCCGTGCACTCGACATTCGCCCCGCAGTCAATGAGCATGACGCCATGCTCCCCCGCGGGAAGCACAGGGGCCAGCGCCGCGCGGCGGATGCCGTGGATGCGCTTGACAATGAGCGTTGCCCCGGTGAGAAGTGCGCCGGTGCTGCCGGCGGAGACGACCGCGTCCCCTGCCCCGTCGCGCAGCAAACCCAGCGCAACGGCCATGGAAGAATCCTTCTTCCTGCGGATGGCGGTGCTGGGGTCGTCCTCCATGGTGACGACCTCCTCAGCGTTTATGACCTCAATATCATTGCAGCCCTCGGCGCGCAGGCAGTTTTTGACTGCCTCCTGCTGGCCGACGAGCACAACGTCCACGCCGAGCTCACGCTTTGCACGCACAGCGCCCTTTACTATTTCGGCAGGGGCATTATCCCCGCCCATGGCGTCAATTATTATTTTCACAGCCAAATATCTCCTTTTTCAGAAGCTCATCTATTATCCCGAGTGAACGCTTTGAAATCTCGGCGTTTTTGTTTCGCTTGCCCTTGACGCGGTAGCCCAGCGGGCTTATTATGCCGAAGTTTATATTCATCGGCTGAAAATCACCCACGCTGCCGCCGGATATGTAAAGCCCCAGCGCGCCGATAGCCGTCTCCTGTGGGAAATCCACCGGGGGCAGGCCGAGTACACGCGCCGCCGTCTCAATGCCGACAAGCATTCCGGAGGCGGCGGACTCCACATAGCCCTCGACTCCGGTCATCTGCCCGGCAAAGCTCAGATTCTCTCGGGAGCGCAGGCGGTAGTACCTGTCAAGCAGCTTTGGGCTGTTGAGATAGGTGTTGCGGTGCATCACGCCGTAGCGCACAAACTCCGCATTTTTAAGCGCCGGAATCATCGAAAACACGCGCTTCTGCTCGCCCCATGTCAGATGCGTCTGGAAGCCGACGAGGTTATAGAGCGTCCCGTCCGCGTTATCGCGCCGAAGCTGCACAACGGCATAGCTCTCCCTGCCGGTGCGCGGGTCCTTGAGGCCCACGGGCTTGAGCGGGCCGTAGCGCAGGGTGTCCACCCCGCGGCGGGCCATGACCTCAACAGGCATGCAGCCCTCGAAAACGCCGCCGTCGTCAAAGCCGTGCACCTCCGCCTCTCTGGCGTTTACAAGCTCATTAACAAAGCTGAGGTACTCGTCCTTCTCCATCGGGCAGTTTACATAATCCGCTGTCCCCTTATCATAGCGGGAGGCGAAGAAGGCACTGTCCATGTCGACGCTCTCAAGCGTCACGATAGGGGCGACCGCGTCATAAAAATGCAGGTCACTCTCCGGGCAGAGCTCGGCTATTTTATCGGCGATAGCGTCGCTGCTGAGCGGGCCGGTGGCGATTATGGTCTCGCCGTCCGGAATCTCCGTCGCCTCGGCGTTTACAAGCTCGACATTTTCACACGCGGAGAGCTTATCGGTGATGTATTTTGCAAAGCCCACTCTGTCCACAGCCAGCGCGCCGCCCGCGGCGACGCGGTTTTTGTCGGCGCTCTCCATGATAAGAGAGCCCATGCGGCGCATCTCTTCCTTCAAAAGGCCCACCGCGTTTGTAAGCTCATCACTGCGCAGGGAGTTTGAGCAGACAAGCTCCGCAAAATATGGGGAGCTGTGCGCCGGGGTCATCTTTATGGGCTTCATTTCCACAAGGCGCACCGGCAGCCCGCGCTTTGCAAGCTGCCACGCGCACTCGCTGCCCGCGAGGCCCGCGCCCAGAACAGTTATCTTATCCATTTTCAGCCCTCCGCCTTTTTGCGGGTTTTGGTGGTTTTGGGTTTTTCCGCCTCGGTCTTTTTCTCTGCGGCGGCCTTTTTCTTATATGCCCGCTGCTCCTCCGGCACATAGTTTGCGCAGGCTTCGTTCATGCAGAAGGGCTTGGAAGCTCCCCTGCCGCTGCGCTTGAACATGGTCTTGCCGCAGGCGGGGCAGAAGTCCTTGGTGGGCACGTTCCAGGTGATAAAGCCGCAGTCTGTGCCGCGCTCGCAGGCGTAGAACACTCTGCCCTTTTTGGAGGTGCGCTTTAGTATCTTGCCGCCGCACTTGGGGCATTTGCCGGGCATTTCAACCACTATCGGCTTTGTAAAGGTGCACTCCGGGAAGCCGGGGCAGGCCAGAAAATGACCGAATTTACCTTTTTTCACGACCATCTGCCGGCCGCAGACCTCGCAGTATTCATCGCTGAGCACATCGGGAACCTTTATCTTCACGCCGTCCATCTTCGTCTCGGCCTGCTTGAGCTCCGCGTCAAAATCCTCGTAAAACTCGCCGAGGACTGAGCGCCAGTCGGCATTGCCGCTCTCGATGCCGTCAAGCTCCTCCTCCATGTGGTTTGTGAACTTCACATCCACAATGTCGGCAAAGTGCTCCTTCATAAGCCCTGTCACCACCTCGCCAAGCGGCGTGGGACGCAGGTACTTGCCCTCTTTTATCACATAGTCGTGAGAGGTGATGGTGGATATAGTCGGCGCGTAGGTGGAGGGGCGGCCAATGCCCTTCTCCTCCATGGCGCGGATAAGGGTTGCCTCGGTGTATCTTGCGGGGGGCTGGGTAAACTGCTGGTCGGGGCGCATGGCCTCGAGCTTCAGGCGCTCCCCCTCGCTGAGGGATGGCAGCGGATTTGCAAGCTCGCTGCTCTCCTCGTCCTTGGCCTCCTCGTACACGGCGGTGTAGCCGGGGAACTTGAGCTCAGAGTAGTTCGCGTGGAAGGTGTAGCCCGCCGAATCCACATCGACGGAGACATTGTCATACACGGCGTTTGCCATCTGGCAGGCGGTGAAGCGACCCCAGATGAGCCGGTAGAGCCTGTACTGCTCCTGCGTCAGATCCTTGCGCACAAGCTCCGGGGCGAGGTTAATATCCGTGGGGCGGATAGCCTCATGCGCGTCCTGCGCGCCGGCCTTGGTCTTGAAGCGGCGGGGCTGGCCGGGATAATACTCCCTGCCATAGCGGCCGATGATATAGTCCTTCGCGGAGCTGAGCGCCTCATCAGACAGGCGCAGAGAGTCGGTTCTCATATATGTTATGAGGCCTATGGTGCCCTGCCCGCTTATCTCAACGCCCTCATAGAGCTGCTGCGCGACGGACATGGTGCGCCGCGGCGTCATAGACAGGCGGCGGGAGGCCTCCTGCTGCAAGGTGGAGGTTATGAAGGGGGGCGCGGGGCTGCGCTGCTTCTCGCCGCGCTTGACGGAGCTTACGGTGAACTTGTCGGCGCTGACAGCGTCAATGACCGCGTCGACCTCTTCCCGGTTGTGAAGCTCCAGCTTTTTGCCGCCCTTGCCGTGGAAGCGGGCGGTAAAGCTGCCGCCGTCCTCCCGGCTCAAATCCGCGTCCAGCAGCCAGTATTCCTGACTCTTAAAGGCCTTTATCTCGTCCTCCCTGTCGACGACCATTCTCGTCGCAACGGACTGGACGCGGCCCGCGGAGAGTCCGCTCTTGACCTTTTTCCACAGCAGCGGTGAGAGCTTATAGCCCACGATTCTGTCGAGGATGCGGCGGGCCTGCTGGGCATCCACCAGGTCCTGGTCAATGTCACGGGGGTTTTTGATGCTCTCCGTGACAACCTTTTTGGTTATCTCATTAAAGGTCACGCGCCGGGCCTTATCGTCCGGCAGGTCAAGCAGCTCCTTGAGGTGCCACGAAATGGCCTCGCCCTCTCTATCAGGGTCGGTCGCGAGATAGACCATGCGCGCGCTCTTTGCTTCCTTTTTAAGCTCGGCGATAAGCTCCTTCTTATCCCTGACGGGGATATACTGCGGCTCAAAGCCGTTTTCTATGTCAACGCCCATTTTGCTCTTGGGCAGATCTCTCAGGTGGCCCATGGAAGCGGTGACCTTATAGCCGCTGCCAAGGTATTTTTCAATTGTCTTTGCCTTCGCCGGTGACTCGACGATGACAAGGTCTTTTGCCTTTGCCATTACTTTTCCTCACTTTTTGGATGAATTAACATTTAACATGAATCTCTTTCCCGGGCCGCGGCGGACAATGCCGCGAATCTCCAGCACGGTGAGCTGGGCAAGAACCTTCGGCGCGGGAAAGGCACTGGTTTCTATTATCTCGTCAATATGGCTGCCGCCCTTGTCGATGGCGGCGACTATGCGAAGCTGATCCTCGCTGAGCGCGGCAAGGCGCTCCTTCCAGCCAATATAAGCTCTGTCGTTTTCCTTGTCAATCACTTTTTTGTCGGCAGACGGCTTTTCCGCCGGTTTTTCCGGGGCTTTTTCCTCAAAAACGGGCTGAGCTTCGGCAGGTCTGTGTATCCTCTCCGGGAAACGCCCGGCAAACTCGCTCATAATATCCCAGCCGCAGGTGACAAGGCGGGCCCCGTCTCTTATCAGGGCGTTTGTACCCGCGCCGGTCTGGCTGTCAGCGTTGGAGGGCAAGGCAAAAATCTCCTTCCCCTGCTCGGCGGCCTCATTTGCAAACAGCAGTACGCCGCTGCGCTCCGGCGCCTCAATCGCCACAACGCCCACGCTGATACCGGCAGAGATGCGGTTTCTGTCCCTGAAAAAGCTGCGCTGGGGCTTTGTCCCCGGAGCGTACTCGCTGACAAGCGCGCCATTGGCCGCCACATCCAGGGCGAGGCGGCTTGTCTCGCTGTCAATGGGCGTTCCAAGAACGCTGACGCATTTTCCGCCCGCGAGCATGGCGCCGTGGGCTGCCTGAGTGTCAATCCCGCCGGAAAGGCCGGAGACGACAATTCCGCCGGAGCGGGCAATTTCACAGGCGATGTCTCTGCCCATTTTAAGCCCGTAGGGGCTGGCGTTTCTCGTGCCCACAACCGCTATCAGGGCGTTTTCGTCTACCACCGGCAGCTCGCCCTTGACGAAGAGCACCGGCGGCGGGGAGTAAATATTGCGCAGGCGGTGGGGATAGGCCGCATCCTGCATGGTGAGTATCTTTATTCCGAGAGCCGCGCACTCATTTTCAACCGCGCCCATATCGGCGCTTTTGTGCGCTTCGAGGGTTTTCGCGTCCTTGAGGCTTATCCCGTCCAGCGCGGCGAGCTCCCCGGCGGGCGCATTGAACGCTGTCTCCGCGTCCGCATATCTGTCCAGCACGCGGGCACGGGTACGCAGGCTGACCTCCGCCGTGGCAAGCCACAGCCAATAACGCAGTGCCGACATTTTCCCCACTCTCCCCTGTCCGGCAGACCTTCGCCCGCCGGTTTTTATCTCTTTTTGCCGCCCATCTCCCACATCAGAACTGACGCGGCCACAGCGGCGTTCAGCGACTCGCTGTTTGGATTCATCGGAATGATTATTTCGCCGTCGCAGATATCCAGCAGCTCCCGGCTCAGGCCCCTGCCCTCACTGCCGACGGCCACAGCCGCTCCGTCAAGGCAGACCTGCCGCAGGTCCTTGGCATTATCAGAAAGCGCCGCGCCGTAGAGCTTCAGGCCCTTTTCTTTCAGAAAGTCAGGCAGCGCCTCAATCGGCACCGGCAACACCCGCTGGCGGAAAACAGCGCCCATCGTTGCGCGGACGGTTTTGGGGTTATACCTGTCGGCGCAGCCGCCGGTGAGCACAACCGCCGAGAGGCCAAAGGCATTGGCCGTGCGGATAACTGTGCCAACATTGCCGGGGTCCTGCACGCCCTCAAGGACGATAACGCCCCCGGCGGGGTCAAATTTCGTATCAGCGGGCTTCATTTTCACCGAGAAAAGCGGGCCGGGGCTGTTCTCCATGGGTGAGGCATAGTCATATATCTCTTTGAGAGCCAAAAACTGCTTCCGGCAGGGGTACTCTCTCTCCGGGGGCCTGTCCTTCCACAAAATGGCCGTGACCTCCGCGCCGAAGGACAGCGCCTCATCCAGCAGCTTCTGCCCGTCGCAAAGAAACTCCCCCTGCTCAGCCCTGTAAGAACCGTCATGGGAGAGACTGCGCAGATGGCGGATAAAGGGGTTTTTTCTTGAGCTTATTGTCTCCATATTCATAGGTTTGAAAGCCCGAGCCTTTGGCAGGGCATTCTCCCTTCATTATACTATATTTTGTAATAACCATATTATAATACACAATCTGTCAGCGCATTTCAAGTATTATTAAAGCCCGCCGGAATTTTTTTCGGCGGGCTTCGGTGAAATTATAGATTTTCAGGGGAAGGCTCATAGAGCCTTCCCCTGAAATTGGGTTTCAATTGCTTTTTTGTTTGGATGGCTAAGGCTTTGCCTTAGTCCTCCTCTTTTTTGCCCTTGCTCTTGCCGATGACAAGTACCGCGCCGCAAAGCATTGCGGAGGCCATCATAACAATCGCGTAGGCCGCGATGTTGCTGTCATCGCCGGTTCTGACCGCTGTGGTCACGGTACCGGGGTGGCGGATGCTGTTTTCGGCGCTGACCTCAACCACTGCGTTGCCAATGCCTGTTCCGGTGGCAGTGACAGTGTTGATGATCTCGTCGTTAGTCCCCGCGACATAGGCGGAGGCGTTGACCGACGTGCGGTAGCGCAGATAGTAGCTCTCGCCATAGTGCACCGGCTCAGCCAGCTCGACGGTTATCGCATGAGTACGGAAGTAGTAATGCTCCTCCATGCTCAGCTCTTCTATCGTGCCATCCGGATGGATAAGCATAAAGTTCAGATCCTCGGGCGACAGCTCCTCGGGCAGCGTATCAACTATGGTGACGTTGCTCCACTTGGAGTTGGGCTGGGTGTTGGTAATCTCGATCTGATACTCGATGATATCTCCGGTAGCGGTATCGCCCAGAGGATGCACAAGGTTATTGGAGGTCTTGACCACCATCGGGCCGGGAGCAGTGGGCTTATCCGCCTCGTCAGGATAGACCTTGTCGCTGGCCGGGCCGCCGTTGTCGACCCACTCATCGCCGCCGTCGGGCGGGAAGTAGGGATCGCCGGGCTTGGTATCATCGTCAGTGCCGGGTACCGGGTCATCGCCGCCGGGCAGGTTCGGGTCTTTGCCGTTGGCCCAGGCGTAGTTGCCGATGTCGTAATCCTCGGGGCTCTCGGTAACGGTGGCATTGAAGCTGAGCGTGTACCGCTCGCCGCCGGCGATATCGCCAAGGAACACGGACAGCAGGCGGCTGTCGGCGTTATACACGGAAGCGTCAAGCGTCACCGTGCCGGTATCGGAGGTGAGGGTGATGCTGCCGGTATCGATTTCCAGGCCCTCGGGGATCCTGTCGCGGATAACGGCATTCTTCCACACGGTGTCAAGCTCCTCATTGGAGACGAGCAGCCTGTATTCCAGAGTGTCGCCAATCTGGCTCATCTCACCTGTGCGGTCGAGGTTGCGCACAGTCTTGACAATTCTGGGATTGGGGGCCTTGGGCAGAACGCCGCCCTTGTCCGCCTCGAAGGGATAGACAGACTCGGTCTCGACATTGGCCGCCCTGCGCTCCGGGGTAAGGCCCGCGGCAAGGGCAATGTTGCCGATGTCCGCGCCGACAGCGTCCATACTCACGCGGGTCCTGAAGCTGATGCGGTAGTGCTTGGAGCTGTCGATATCGCCCAGAGTGGCGGTGATGGTGTTGTTCGCCGCGTCATATTCCACGCTCACACCGGCGGGCACATCAAGCTCGCTGCCGGAATTGAGCATCTTGATTGTGAGGCTGCCGTCGATAAACTCAAGGCCATTGGGCAGGACATCCTGAAGCTTCACGCTCTTCCAGAGGGAGCCGGCTTTTTCGTTCCAGACCTCGATGGTGTAGGTCAGCTCATCGCCGACGCGGGTATTCTGGGTAGAGCCATTGGAGTTGACAACGGTTTTGCTGATTCTGGGTTCGGGGTTTGCGGGCATGACCTCAGCGGAGCCGCCGGGATACACGGGGCCGACATCCGCACGCACCTCATCGTCGTAGCCGTAGAGCTTACCGACAGCGGAAACACTGTTGCCGATATTGTCAGCGGTAGCGTCTACGTTGATGGTTGCGTTGAAGTCAAGCTCGAACTTATCGGTCTTGCCGATGCTGCCGACATTGGCGCTGAGGACACGGGTCGCCGCGTTGTAGGTCACGGGCGTTGTGGTATCCTCGACCTTGCTGCCGTCCTCCGCGACTCGGTAGAGCTTGATGGAGGCGGTGTCAACATCGAGACCGGCGGGGACAGTGTCGCTGATGGTGACATTCTGCCAGATGGCGTTGTCACTGTCATTCGCCACGGTGATGGTGTAGGGAACGGTGCTGCCGACCTTGGCGGTGGAGCTGCCCGCGGTCTTGACAAGGTTCGGCATGACCTCGCCGTCAAGGTACACGACGACCTTGTGGGCGTGGCTCTCATCCTCTTCCTTCATGTCGATGGTGACACTGCTCTTGCCGATGAGGCTGTCATCGGGGACGCCGTCAACAGTCACCTTGGTTACCTTGTGGCTGCCCACGTTCCAGGTCGCGGTATGCTCACCGGGGGCAAGGCCCATACCGGCGCCGTCAACCGTGATGGAGGGATCGCTGCTGCCGGGGCCGACAACATCCACAGCCAGCGAGAAGTCATTGGTGCTGGTCGGGGCAGCGCCGCGGCCAAGGTAGACCTTGACAACGGTGTTGGCCTGAATGTTGCTGAGCGTGACCATATCCTTGTTGGTTTCGCTGTAATCGCCGGTGTGAGGAGTGAATATCGCGTCATCAACGCTGTTGATGTCGGTCTCACGCCCGTCGCGGAGGATACCGATATGGTCAATGTAGAAGCCGTCCTCCAGTGTCCAGCCGATGCTGTTGGAAGCGCCGGGGGCCACATTTCTGGAAACGTCTCTCTCGCCGCGGCCGTCAATCAGCTCAACGCTCACATTATAGGGAGCGTAATCCGTGGCGCCGTTTTCATCGGTGAAGACATAGTCAACCGTCTGGTTATCGGTGACATTCTTGAAGTAGAAGGTGTTCTGAAGGCCGCTGACGGGGTCAACGACACGTGCCCTGTTCTCGGGAGTGTCCCAATTGTTCTCATCAGCCGCGTCAGCGGAGACGGAGAACAGATTGAGCACGCTGTTGAGGGCCTTGCGGGCCTTCGCGGCAAAGCTTGTGCTGCTCGGATTCTGCTCCAGAGGCAGCGAGGAATTCGGGTCAGGCAGATATTCAACAAGTATCTCGCCCGGCTGGAGCAGGACATTGTTCACGTAGACCTTCTCGAGCTTATAGCCCTCGTCCACATTCGCGATACCCTGAACAATACCGAAGTCCTCATTGTAGTACACGGTACCGGACTTGACGACATCGCCCTTGCCCTCGTACTTGACGTTTACATGGACAAGGTTTTCAACCAGATACACCTCAACGGTGTAATCCTTGGGATCGCCGTTTTCGTCCATGAGCTTATCAATATGCAGGGTGGTCATGTTATTTGCGGGGGTGGGGATGTTCACGCCGTTAATGTAAACTCTGTCAACCTTATAGTGCAGATTGTCATCGGGCTTCCAGCGGACGGTGAAGTCGCTGCCGACCACGACCTGCGTGGTGGGATTGATCTCGCCGCTGCCGTCATAGATAAAGGTCTTGACATAGCGAGTGTCGTCACCATCGTTGATGATGATGGGCGGATCCTTCTCGCAGATGACCTCAACCGTGTGATCCTCACCCTCGACCATAACCTCAAGGGAGTAGTCGGCGGGGATTTTCGTCTGGCTCACGCCGTCAACACGCAGCTCAGTCACATGGTAGCCCTCGTTGGGCATCCACTCGACCAGCGCGCCGCCGTTCTTCTTCAGGTTGAGGAAGGGGCCGTTGATGGTGCCGTTGGTGATGGAGGTGTTGATGTCATAGGCGAAGTCGTCGTCGCTGTGGGAATTGTTCTCGCAGACCAGCACCAGCAGGTAGTTGGCGTCAACATCTGCTATGGTGAAGCTGTTGCCGTCTCTGTCGGAGATATCGACCTCGGCGATGATGTTGCCGTTATCGTCCACCTTGTAGAGCTCGACACTGCTCACGGAGCAGCCCTCGGCCGGCATCCATGTGAGCATCTGCGACGTTCCGGCGACAACGGTGCCTGTACCGGTGACGATGCCGTTTGTGACCTCGGAGCTTATCTGGTAGGAGTGCTTGACATTCTCCGCCGCCTTCTCGCAGGTGACGCTTACGGTGGTGTTGCCCTGGATATTGTCGAGCGTGTACTTGTACGCGCCGAGATCGGTGTAGGTCTCGGTCTGAGTGGAGACATTGCCGTTTTCATCAACGAGCTCAGTGGTTATCTCCACCTTGGTCATCTCATAGCCGTTATTGGGCAGCCATGTGACGTCAACGCTCTTACCCTTCTGCACGGAGCAGCCGCTGCTGATGGTGCCGTTGGTGATCTGCGTTGTCACGGTAAGGAAGCTCTCATCCACGCGCTTGACCTCGCTGATATAGACCACAAAGTTGTTGTCGGAATTGACCTTGAACCTGAAGCCCTCATCGCTCATACCGGCGGCCACTTCCGCGTCGGTCATGATGTTGTCGTTGCGGGTGACCTTGTCGATCTTCCAGCCGGCCTTGGCGTTCCAGTGGACGGCTGCCTCGGAATCGTCGAGCACGGCGACGAGGCTCTTGCCGCTCTGGCCGCCCGCCTCGGCAATGAGATCCACATTGTTGGGATCGCCGTAAGGCAGCACGGAGATGCTGTAATACACAGCGGGCTTCTCCACATGCTTTGTGGTGTAAACCACGATTCTGTGGCCAGCTGTGACCTTGTTGAAGGTGTAGCTGCCGCCCTGAGCAGTGCAGCCGGGCAGGCCGGTGTAGCTCACGCCGTCAATGACTATGCGGCTGACATCGTAGCCCTCGGCAGCCTGCCAGGAGGCCACGGCGGAGCTGTTCTCCTTGACGACCGTGACGGATTTGCCGTCAACAGTCACGTCATGAGTGCCGCCGCTGTCGATGATGATGTCAATGACATATTCACCGTCCTTGGGCTGCTCCTTGAGCTGGGCATACACCTCAACGGTGTGGTTTGCGGTGATGGGGTTAAAGGTGATATAGCCGTCTGCCCAGTTGGGGTAGGCATTGCCGTCCACCAGGACATTGACGACCTCATAAGCCTCGTCCGCCGTCCAATCGACGGTGTAGTAATTCTGCTTGTCGGTGGTGGTGAAGGTGGGGCTTATCGTGCCGTGGTTGATAGCCGTGGTGATGGTGAAGGGGCCTTCGTTTACAACGGGCTCGTCATTTTCATCAATGCACACGACATTGAGCGCATGGTCGCTTCTGATGCCGATGAGGCTGAGCTTACCGGCGGTGATAAGGTCGGGTCTGGACACGCCGTCAAGCTCAACGCTTGCGACCTTGTAGCCATCGTTGGCCGCCCAGCTTATCTCGAAGTTCTCGCCCGGTGCAAAGCCATCCCGGATTTCGGGATCAGGATACACGCCATACATGCTGTACGGGTCATACAGACCGTTGACGATGTTGGCCTCGAGATAATACTTCCTTGTGTCGCCGCTCTCTTCCTTCTCGCAGACGACGACCACGCTGTGGTCAGCGGTGATGCTGGTGAAGGTGAAGCTGCCGCCGTTGGGCTGGAGCGTGCTCTCGGGAACGGGCACGTTGTCAATGGTCACGCTCTTTACGACGAAGCCGTTGCTGGGTGCCCAAGTGACGGTGTGGCTGGCGGTGCCGTATCTGAGGATACCGCCGCCGGTCTTGACGCCGTTTGTGACCATGACGGAGATTTCGACCTTGTCGGGCGTCTCAGGCTCAACAGCGTCCGCGCCGTATTCGACATAGACCCTGTGGTTTGCCTTGATGTCGTCAAAGGTGTAGCTCGTGGCGCCGTCAGCAAGGGTGACGGAAACATTGTCAACCTTGAAGTCCTTGAGAACCATGCCTGCCGCCGGAGTCCATGTGACTGTGAAGCTCTCGCCCTCGCGGATATCCGTTGTGGTGGGCGTGATAGTGCTGACGTTCACGCCGTCAGTCCTGACAGTGTAAACGGGAATCTTCTCGCAGCTGACATTCACGCTGTGGTCGGCGGTGATGTTGGTGAACTCATACGCGCCGCCCGCGGGGTCGAAGTCCGCGATGGCCGCGTCGTCAACCGTGACACCGGTGATGCGGTAGCCGTCCGCCGGGGTCCAGGTGATGGTCTGGCTGGCCTTCTCCTCGTCGGTGGTGACAGTCACAGTGGGAGTGATGCTGCCGTTATCAATGCCGGTGAGGATGTAGAAGCTCTCCACATCGGGATCCACCGGCGCGTCGGCATCACGCTCATAGATAACGTTCACGCTGTGGTCAGCGGTGATGTCGGTTAAGGTGTAGCTCATGGTGCCGTCGCCATGGTCGGTGTAGTCGCTCTCATTGAGCGCTGTGCCGTCAACGGAGACGCTCTTGAGCACCAGGCCCTCAGTGCCGGACCATGTGACCGTGCTGCTGCCGCCCTCGGTGACAGTTGCGGGGTCGGCGGTTATCATGCCGCCGTTGTTGCTGGCGGTGATGTTGTACTGAGCGGGCACGGGCACAGCCTCGCAGATAACATCAACGGTATGGTCGGCGATGATATTCACGAAGGTGTAGCTTCCGGCGTCCTTGAGCTCGGGATACTCGGTGCCGTCAAGCTTGACGGTCTTGACCGTGTAGCCCTCGGGCGCGGTCCACTCAACTCTCTTGTCGGAGCCCTCAACCAGCGTGACGGGGGCGGTGATCGTGCCGCCGTCGCTGATGTGGGTGTTGATGGTGAAGCTCTTTATAACGACCTTCGGCCCATAGACGACCTTGATGCTGTGCTCAGCGCGGACATCGGTAAAGGTGTAGCTATAAGTGCCGTCGGCATTGGCGGTGCAGTCGCTCAGGCTCTTCGCGGCATCGTCAACGGTGATGCTCTGAAGCTCCATATCGGCCGCAGGCATCCAGGTGACGGTGTGGTCCGTCCCCTCGGCAACGCCCGTGGTGGGCGTGATGGACACGACGTTCACGCCGTCGGCCTTGACGGTGAAGCTCGGCGTGATGGTGCCGTTTCCGATGGAGGTAGAGACGGAGTAGTTAGCGTTGCTGTCCACCAGCACGCAGGTGACCTCGATGGTGTGATTCGTGGTCACATTGCTGAAGGTGTAGGAGTAGCTTCCGTCGGCGTTCTTTGTATAGTCGCTGCGGTCGAGGGAGATGCCGTCAACGGTAACGGAATCGAGCTTGAAGCCGTCAGCGGGCTTCCAGGTGACTGTGCTGCTCTCGCCGCTGTTGACAAGCGCGGGAGATGCCTCGATGCTGCCGTTATCGTTTGTGGCGGTGATGTTGAATCTTGTGACCTCGGGGATCTTGCACTCAACATCAACGCTGTGGTCATCTTCAATGTCGGTGAAGGTGTAGCTGCCGACAGACGCCTCGCTCTGCTGAGTGGGCAGACCCTCGTCAAGGATATAGTAAAGGGTCATCTGGTATTTGTTGTCGCCCGCCAGCCATGCGCTGACATTGAGCTTGCTGCCGCTCATGGTGACATCGGTGCTTCTGCCGGAGCCGCTGTCATAGTGGGGTACTATGCGCGGTGGATCGGACATCTTACCTATACCGAACTGGCAGGTGAAGGTGACCTGCTCACCGGGCTGCAGCGGGTGATTCGCAGGTATCCATGAGAAGGTAAGGCCGGAGTCGATCCCGGAGCAGGTTGTGCCGCCGGCTTCCGTCCAGTGCTGTCTGGAACTGTAAAATCCTATCCAGCGTGTATCCGCGCTGACGCTGATACCGGCGGTGGCTGTGGTGCAGTTGATGTTGAACTGGCACATATCTCCCGTGGCCTCTTCCATCTTGAAGCCGGTCTCGGTCTTGGTCAGAGGAGCCTTGTCGTTTGAATGTATCATAACGTCGGAGCCATAGGAAAGGCCGACGTAGCGCGTGCCGGTGCTGTCGTTGCGGAAGGTGACGCTCCATTCAACATAGGCGCCGCCGCCGCGGGAGGAGGTCGTTACCATGTACTTAACGCCGTCATTGTTTGCGCTGTTCTGCCAAGTGTCCTGAGCGTTCGGCGCGAAATTAGCGGTCTGCTGTCTGACACTGCCCGTGGTATTGGTGGAATAATAGCACTCCCAGGGTCTGTCAGCGAAAACGGTCTTCTGACCGCTGGCGCCGGAGACGTAGGGCTGACCGCTGTTCGAGTTCCATTTTATAAAGCTGGAGCTGCCGCTGTTCACAGACGGTACGGCGATCTTCCAGCTGGCCTAGCCGTAGATATCGCGGCTGCCCAAATCGCGCAGGAAGTCCTCGCCAAAGACTATGCCGCTGGCGTAATTGTCGATCTTGACCCCGGGCTGGATCTTACCGGCGGGGGTGGACTCGTTGTAGTTGGGCTTTGTCCATGTGGCAGCGGCAGTGCTCGCACTGGAGCCGCTGGTCTTGGACACGTCCATAATGGTGGTCTTGAAGCTTTTGCTGAACTTGGCCGATATTTTTGCCCACTGAGCCTGAGTCTGGTCATTGCCGCCTATCTGCGGAATGATCTGGATCGGGGTCTTGGCTGCCATCAGCGGGTCATAGGGGCTGACGCCGTCCGACTTCATGAGCTCGGTGATAATGGTGCCCCACTGATAGGCCACCTGAGCCTCGGTGGTGTCGGCGTTCTCGGTGAAGGTGAAGCCTGTGAGCACAGGCTCAAGAGTGATGTAGCCTGCATTGGCCGCGGAGGGCACAGTGGAGCTTGTATACGGATCGTCCTTAGTGGGGTGAGTCCAGGAATAGCCCCTCGGAGCGCTCGTATCCGCAACTGCGAAGCCGCCGTCGACAACCTTCCAATTGGCCTTGTCGATAGGCACAACGGCCTGAATATTCGTGCCGCCGTTTGCGTCCTTATACTCAACGCGCAGATACGGCAGAATATTGCTGTCAACCCTCGCGGCGTTGGAGAGCATGCGGTAAGTCTCCTTCGTGGCGGTAACGCTGTTCGTCGCCACGGCGCCGACGATGCCGTCGATAACATTACTCCAATAGATGTTGGCCTCGACCGGGGTGTTGCGCAGACCGACGGAAGCGACGTAGTCCCCGTTTTCAACGGCGTCGATAGTTGCCTGCCAGCCCCACTTGGCGGCGGCGGCGCTGATGCCCTGAATGACGCCGGTGGCCTCGTCGCCGAGCCAGCGGGAGGTCATGCTCTGGGAATTGGTGTCATACTCGTTGATTTCCACTTTTTTCCAGCTGATGGGCAGTTCTTTGACGATAGGCGTCGGGTCTGCCAAATCGGACTGGACATCGTCCATAGTGACCTTGACGGTGGTGTAATGCTCATTGAGCCACTGGAGCTGGTCTGCCTCGGTCATGGGCTCGTTCGCACCCGTCTTGCCGGGGTACTGGTCGGCGTGGAAGTACCAGTCGCTCAGGGTGTCCTTCGCGGAGGGGTTGACCGGGGAACCGGCCAGCGCCGCGACCTTGTCCTTCTCGGTCTGGTCGCTGCCGGAGCCGTAAAGCTTGTTATACTTCACATAGTCCGCGTTGCTGGCAAGGCCGGCAAGCTCGGTGTTCCAGCAGACCTTCACATGGGGGAAGCGGCCGTTCAGACCCGCCGCCACGACCCACTTTGTCGCGGCATCCTCGTCATAGTCAAGGTCGTTGGGGTCATGGGAGTTTATGTATTCCTGCAGGGCCTCGGCGTTCCACTGGGGGATGATCTCCGCCAGCACCGCGTCATAGCGGTACTCCGCCTTGGTCGCGGCGAGGTCATACTGCCTGCCGTTCTGCACGATGAAGCGCCAGGGCACGGGGATCTCCACTGCGGCGGTCCTTGTCTCGATGCTGTCTATTCCTGTGCTGACCTGATACTCATACACCGCCACGATGCTGGTGGGGAAGTCGGCGGTGGCGCGCTCCTCGCGCACGCCGTCCTGGAAGTATTTGACCTCGTAGGACTTGGAGGAATTATATATATTGTTAGGGTCGCTCAGATTGACGCTGTCTCTGGTCGCCTCGTTAAGCCACAGGTCTGCGGCGTCCTTGGTCAAAAATCCGGTGATTCTCCTGACGCTTGAAACCTGAGAGCGCAGGAGCTTGGGGTTGATGATGACCGTGAGCACCTGGCTGTCGGGTACGCTCGCTGACACCACGCCCCAGGGGGTCGAGATAGTCTCGCTGTTATTGTTCGGGTCCGGCTCATCCGCCAGCACAAGGGCGGAGGCCGTGCACCTGAACTGTGTGCCGCTGAGCAGGTTTCTGTCAGCGTAGGAGGTGGCGTTCGTGAAGGAGACGTTGAAGCCCGTCTTTCCTATATTGGCGCGGGTGTCCTCGGTGCCGTCATAAAACTGCACTATCTCAAGGCAGTTCTTGTCCTCCATCTTGTCGATAAGCTGCTGCACCGGCTTCCAGGGCTGGCTCTCGTTCTCCCTGTACTCCCAGTTGTATTTGAGGGCGAACTGGTCATATGTCTCGTCCAGATTGGGCACGTAACGCCCCTCCTGCATCTGCTGCTCGGGGGGGAGGTTCTTGGTGTAGCCCAGATCGAAGATCATCTCGACCACGGCCTCATCGCCGACGTTGACAATAGCGTCGGACTTAACGTCGGTGTTGACGTTGAGCCACGCGTCGGTCAGCCAGGAGGCGCGGTCATAGTCGGCTATGATCGCCTCGGCAACGGTGACGGTGTTTTCAAAGTCCTCGGTGATGGTGCCTAAGGTTTCATTGTTCAGGTATTTATCGTTATTCTCGTAGAGCTTGACCTCGCACTTGAGCGTCCCGTTGTTGATGGCCTTGAGAACAGCAACATCGCTCGTGTTGGTGAAGATAACGCCGATATTGTGCCCGGCGGCATCGGTGACGTACTCAAAGCCGTTGAACGCGCTGACGCTCTCCAACGGCCGGCCGTTGAAGGTCCAGTTATATACAAGGATAGCGTCCTCGGGCTTGGCTCCGCCGACGGTGGCGTTATACTGCCAGCGCAGAAGCTGCCCGGGGTAGTTCACGTCGCTGTTGTTCGCCGCGTCCGCCGCAACGTCCAGCGTGCAGGAGGAGAGCAGCCTGTCAGGGATGCTCACTGTGGCCACATCGCCATAGACGGTGTCGGGCTCAACCTCGTAACCGCTGACGGTGACGACGCAGCGCAGCGTCTGCCCTCTGAGGGCTGCGCGTTCGTCAAGGTCCTCAGGCAGGCTCATCGTCAGCACGGACTCCTTGCCGGAGCTGGCAACGGCTCTTCTGAACGGGCTTGCCGCGTCATTAACGGAAACCCAGCCGCTCTCGTCCTCATCGGTCCCGGGGTCGTCCGCGCGCAGGTACTGCCAGTTATAGCTGTACCCGGAGAAGCTGTCCGGCGCGCCGGAGAGCTTGGGGGTCACTTTAAGGCGCAGCGAGCCTTCGGCGCTGGTAATGGCCGCGCCGCTGTTGTCGCTCGTAACGCTGAGCGTGGATTTACGCAGGCTGGTGTCCACAGTCACCTCGCCAAAGTACACGGTGTTGGGCGAACCGCTGACAGTATAGCTTCCGGCATTGGCCGTCACCTTGCAGCGCACCTGCAAGCCTATGAGCCGCTCTCTGTCGGCAATGGTAGTGGGCATCGGGAAGGTCAGCGAGCTGCCGTTAGCGCCGGTGCTGTCGCTGGTGATGGTCGCGGTCTTTATCGGCGAGCTGTTGTAGTCAATGGTTCTCCAGCGGGTGCCTTCCTTATACTGCCAGGTGTAGGAGAAGCTTGCGTTCTCCGGGGCATTGGTCAGCGTGGGCATGGCCTTGAAGGTCAGCACATCGCTGGGGTTTTTAAGCTCGGTGAGAGAACCCGCTGTGCTCACGGTGAGCACGCAGCTCGTGATGGACGCGTCAAAGTTCATGTTGTGCCGGTCATAGTCCGCATCGTCAGTGCCGAGCACCGTCCCGTCCGCCGCCTTGATGGTCACTGTGACCTTGCAGCGGATAGCGAGGTTGGAGAGCGTCTCACGCGCGGCAATACCGTCGGGCAGGGTTATGACCAGCTTTTCACCGGCGGCGCCGTCGCTCAGGACATCATAAGACACGTCCTCGGCATAGTCGTCGAAGTACTTCGTGCCCTGTTCCTTGTCGGCCTCCTCAACCTTGCAGACCTTCCAGTCGGACTCGCTGAGGTTCTGCTCTCTCTTGCTGCCCCACATGGTGGTTGTGAACTTGCGCACGGCGTACTGCCAGTTATAGCTGTACTCAACCGTCGCGCCCTCGGGCAGCTCCTCGCCGTCGTCCAGAGTATAGCTGGGCTTGACGGTGAAGCTTACCTTCGTGTCACCCGCCGCCGCGACGCCGTCATTGCTCTCGCCGCTGACGGAAAGCCTCGGCGTCAGCTCAGCCACGGGCGCAGGCTCATCCGCCGGTGCGGCAGCCGCGCCGGGATCCTCGTCCAGTCCATTGGACGCGGGCGGCTCGGGCGTATCCGTGGACGCTCCCGTCTCCGGGACAGAGCTGTCCCCTGTCTGCGGTTGAGCTGTCTCGCCAACCGTCGAAGGTGTGGCCGTGCTGTCATCTCCCGCCGCGTATGACGTGGGAAGGGTTCCCAGCATCATAACGAGACAGAGGAAGAGCGCAAGCCCTCTCTTCATCAAATTACGGTACTTCGTCTTCATAAAATCTTCTCCTTTAGAAAAAAGACTTTTTAAGATTAATTATATAATAGTAGAACTCTGCGGCCGGAAAGGCCCTGCCGCCTTCGTCCTATGACAACGCACAAAGCCCGAGCCATCATTTCTTTTCAAAAAGAAAATGGCTCAGGTGAATATTTTATCCGGCAAAATCGCCTTTTTTAGAAGAAATTCAAAAAAGCAGGAAGATTAAAGAGTCGTTATTTTGCCAATGTGTTTGTCTTCGAAATCACACGTTCTGGCTATAAAAATCCTCTGCAATTCTCTCCCAATTTTTTCGACAGAATTCGACCTGTTTGGTCATAAAAGGGCGTAATATCCCCTATTTTTACTTAACATAATATAGTAAGATTTGACAGCTATGTCAAGATATTTTTTGTCATTTCTTGTAATTAATTAAAATTTTGTGTCGTCTGGAAAATTTTGGTTAGTTAATCTTTTGGCAGGATTTGCTTCTGTTATGTCCAACATTAGAGCTTAACGGGGTCTATATTTAGCCCTTACTTATATAGACGGCAGGAAATCGCGCTTTTGCTCATTTTCTGTAACAATTTGTATACTTTGTCATTTTTTGACGCTCTTGGAAAAGTTTTTACTCTCAAACCGGTTTACAATAATGTTGTTTCTGTCCTCCCCCAAAGACGCAAAAATCCGGCGCGGATTATCCGCGCCGGGGTTCCTTGTAGACAAAGGCAAAGCCTTTGTCTACAAAAAGTTTCACTTCTTTC